>Ga0123353_10005761_pt1 | contig 16347 bp, 22 predicted proteins | sample TergutLab28metaG_3_FD_92763 | JGI IMG/M metagenome (GOLD analysis project Ga0123353, IMG submission 92763) | Labiotermes labralis P3 segment gut microbial communities from Petit-Saut dam, French Guiana - Lab288 P3 | ecosystem: Host-associated > Arthropoda: Insects > Digestive system > Gut ... | reverse complement strand
TTGCCGTGTTTCCTGCCCTCTTTCCAAAATCCTTGATATTTGCTGCCGCTTGCATAAAGATAGGTGCCTTTGCCGTGCCTTGCTCCGTTCGTGATATATCCAGAGTACTTGTCGCCGTTTTTATATTTTACCTGTTGCATAAGCCTACCTCCTTCATTCCAAAATCGCCGTAGTTTCTCTTGCAGGTTTTGCTTGTATTTCGGCAAGCGGTGTGTCCTCTTTGGCGTGGACATATTCGAAATTTGCGCTTCTGCTTTTCATAACAACCTCAGCCGAGATTGTTACTTTGTTAAGGTGTTTCTCGTCAGGTGCGGCGTACATTGTATCCCGCAGGGCGTCCTCGATAATTGTACGAAGACCTCGTGCACCCGTATTAAGCGCAGGTGATTTATCCGCAATTAAATCCAAGCTGTCGCCTTCAAACACAAGCTCGACATTATCCATCGCAAAGATTTGTTTATATTGCGCAATAAGATTGTTTTTGGGTTTCGTTAAAATATCGATAAGAATTGCACGGTCAAGGGCTTCGAAACCAACAATAACAGGAAGCCGTCCAAGAAGTTCCGGAATAAGTCCGTACTTTGCAATATCGTCAGGCATAACTTGTTTAACGAGCTCGGTCGCCGTAATTGTGATGCCTATCATACCACCGCCGACACGGTCATTGATAATGTGTTCAAGACCAACAAACGCACCGCCAACAACAAAAAGGATATTGTTGGTGTCTATTGTTATTCGTTTGCCATTAAAAGGAATTGAAGCAATCGTGCCCTCGATTGTTTTAAGGAGTGCTTGTTGAATACTTTCACTTGACTTGATAAACCTTGATGCAAGTTTGTCAACCTCGTCGATGAAGATAATGCCTTGCTCGGCATATTTAATATCGCCTTCCGCAGCATGTACAAGTTGTGCAAGGATATTCTCGATTTCCTTGATACCAGAGCCGATAAGCGTGGTGGCATCTGCGGTAACAAGCGGGACATTCATCATCCGAGCAAGTGTTGTTACAATATACGTCTTACCGGAACCCGTAGGTCCAATCATCAAGATATTACTTTTTTTAAGTTCAATGTCGCCAGTGTTGGTTGCACCAATCCGCTTGTAATGATTATAAAGCGCAACAGAAAGAACTTTTTTTGCGTCCTGTTGACCGATAACATAATCGTCCAAGTGCGCACGAATTTCTGCTGGTGTTGGTAATGCTTTTTTCATGTATGCTCCGCTATCATTTTTTTAAGGTTTTTCTTTATAGCCTCTTCCTTTGCGGCAAACGGCGTGGCGACTGCGTAAAGTTTGAAGCTTGCGTTGAAGTCTTTTATCTCGAACGAATCAACTTTTATGCCGTTCAAAAACCCAACCATTTTAAGTGCAGGGGTGATAAGCCTTTTTTGGCGTTCTGTTAATTTGTCTGCGTAACTTTGGGTTAGGGCAAGTTTTTTATAACCGTCCTCGTCTTTCTCGGGTTTTTCAAGCATGGTCTTGTACAGGTTGTGTATTGTTTCGGTTAAAATAGATTCTTTGATAAAATCAAGTTTTTCCGCCTCTTTCGGTTCAAGGGAAAGGGCGATATGTTTGCGGCTTCTTGCAAGGACTTCTTTGATAAGTCCTTCAAGCGAGTCGTCACCGATAGCGGACTTGACACGCCTTGAAAGTTCGATAAGCATAATCCCAACATCCATTTCGGGACTTTCCAGAAGAATCATATCAAGTTCCTGACCAATAATTTTTTCAAGTTTCCGCATTTCCTTGTCAATCTCGTCATAAAAAAACATCGCAGCGTAAATATAACCTTTTTCAAGACCGTCCGTGACCTCGATATTTTTTTCAGTATTCAAAAAGACATTGTACTTTTCGTCCAACTTGAATTTGTCGTTTAAGATTTTGCAGGTTTTCCAATTCATGTACTACACTAACAAAATCACTTGGAAAAGACAAGTGATTTTGTAATGTCATCCGAAGCCAAAGGGTATTAAAATACGTCAGGGTTTTCTGTGGCGACAAACTTTTGCTCTGTCACTTCTTTCTTTGTCGATTTTTTAGGTGCTGGTTTTTTCGTTTTTTCAAGGGCGTCTTTTGCGTCTTGGGCGGATTGGGCGGACGGGATATTAAAGAAGCGTGTATATGCCCCAACCCAATGAAGTTTGAAAGAGCCCTGACGACCATTTCGATGTTTGGCGATGACGATTTCACGCTCTCGTTTTTCCGTATCGGAAATTTCGCCTTCCTGGTCCTCTTTGGATTTGTTCTTATTATGAATGAACATGACGATGTCTGCGTCTTGTTCGATTGCACCCGATTCACGAAGGTCGGATAGCACAGGCTGTGCGTCCTCGCCAGTTGACTTATCAAAACCACGCTTTTCAACACCACGATTAAGCTGCGATACAAGGATTACGGGAACTTCCAATTCTTTTGCCAAGATTTTCATAAAACGGCTGTTGTCCGCAACCTCGACTTGGCGGCTTTCACGCCGTCCTGCCGAGCCCGACATAAGCCCAAGATAATCCACCATGACCAAATCAAGTGCGCCACGCTCGCGTTTAAGCCTCATGCACTTGCTCATAATTTCGGCTGGGGTTATCGTCGAGTTATCGTCGATGTAAATATCCGCCTCTGCAAGTTCTTTGTTTGCGGCAAAGATTCGGGCGATTTCCGCAGGGCTCATCTCCCCACGCTGGGCTTTCGAGATATCAACACATGCGACGGAACAAAGCGCCCGAGTTGTGAGTTCTTGTTTACTCATCTCTAAGCTAAACACGGCAACTTTGGCTTTTGATTTGATGGCGGCGTTGGTGACGATATTAAGACCAAGACTTGTCTTGCCCTCGCCCGGTCGCGCGGCAACAATAATAAGATTTGATTTTTGAAATCCATTCGTAATATCATCAAGCGAATAAAACCCAGTTTTAAGTCCACGCATCGCCGTTGGGTCACGGCTTATTGTGTCGAAGCGTTCTAAGACTTCGGGAAGTTCGCCGCTCATCAGTGTTAAATCTTTGCGGTCACCTTCACGACTTATGCCAAAAATCAACTTCTCGGCATCCGCCAAAGCGGCATGCGCATTGTCCGTACCAAAGCACCCTGTCACGATTTGGTTTCCAACTGTAATCAACTTTCGAAGCGTGCTGTCCCGTTTAAGAAGGTCGATATAATGGCGCAGGTTGGCACTTGACGGCACAATGTCCGCAAGCGTCGTAAGATAATCAATCCCGCCCGCATTTTCAAGTTTACCCGTCGCATTAAGCGCAGAACTTGTCGTAACGAGGTCAACAGGCTTGTTCTTGTCAAACAGTCCTTTCATCGAAGCAAAAATAATCTTGTGCGTGGGACTGTAAAAATCGTCCTCCGTTAGTTCCCCGAACACGGAAATGCCCGCATTGTTGTCAAGCAGGACACAGCCCAAAATACTTTGTTCCGTTTCGTTGTTATGAGGCATCGCTCGTGCCGGCTTCGGTGGTTGCTTGTTAGTTGTCATTGTTTATGATAGCACATAATAAAAAAGAGGGCAAGCCCTCTTTTTGCGTTACTTATGATTCCTCACTTCGTTCGGAATGACAAACTCGCTACGCTCATTTGTTCCCCCCATCAAGATTAGGAATAAAATCTGCGGGGTTGACCTTCTTGCCGTCTTTCAGGACTTCCAACTTTACATGGGGACCGTCTTTGTGGTCGATTGGTCTTCCGCCCACTACTCCGATTTGTTGACCTCGTTGGACGACTTGGTTGCGCTGGACATTAACATTCGAGGCAAGTCCCATGTACCTTGTCACAACTCCGTCTCGGTGAGTGATTTCGACAATCGTGCCTTCAAGCGAATCGTTGACGATGTTTGTAATCGTTCCTGCGTAGGTCGCAAGCACGGGTGTCCCTTGACCAACCGCAATCTTTATCGCACGATGCCCTTGCCATTGACCCGCCGTTTCGTTCCATTGAAGGTCGGTTTCGCTGTAACCTTTTATGATGTCGAACGATACATTGAACGGCATGGCGAATACAATTGGTCCGCCGACCTCCTCGCCCGGTCCTGGTGGTCCAGTGTTATCGCCTGGTCGATTAGGTGAGCCGGGCGCAACGGCAAGTGCCGTGACCGTTACCGCAAGTGTAAGCATTACAAGCATTAGGACTGCGCTTACTCCGACCGCGTGCCTGCGTGCCCTGTCCATTTGGGTTGACCTCCTTGCCACAGGCGTATTTGTTTGATTGTTGTTTCGTGTCTGCATATGTGAACCTCCTTGCCGTGATGATTGACAAGTGAAAGGTTTTTATACATACTAGTTTCAGGAGAAATTATGCTGGACATTAATTTAATAAGGACAAAACCCGACTGGGTGAAAGAGCAACTTTTGAAGCGAATCGACAAGGTGGACTTTACCGAACTTTTGAAAGCGGACGAGGAAAGGCGAAAACTTTTGCAAGAAGTCGAAAACCTTAGAGCCGAGCGTAATCGTGTAACTTCGGATATCGCAAAAATCAAAAAAGAAAAAGGTAATGCGGACAAGTTGATTGCCGAAATGCAGAAAATCGGCGAACAGATTGCGAAAAGCGAGGTGAAACTTGGTGAACTTGATACAAAGATTTTCGATATCTTGGTCGCACTTCCAAACATTCCTGCGGATGGCGTGCTTGCGGGTGGAAAAGAAAATAACCAAGTAATTAAAACTTTCGGCAAAAAGCCGACTTTCAAATTCAAACCAAAAGACCATGTCGAGTTGTGCACGTCACTTGGATTGATTGATTACGAGCGTGCGGCGAAAATTTCGGGCGCAGGTGCGTGGATTTACACGGGCACGGGTGCGATTTTGGAGTGGGCGCTTCTGAATTATTTTATTGATTTTCATATTGCGAACGGGTATATCTTTACGCTTGTGCCACATCTTCTTAATTACGAAAGCGGATATGCCGCAGGGCAATTCCCACGATTTGCTGATGATGTGTTTATCACAAACTTCGATGCGGATATAAAAAAGAGCAAGTTCTTGTTGCCGACAAGCGAAACCGCACTTATTAATGTTCACCGTAACGAAGTTATTCCTGCGGACAAGTTGCCGATTAAATATGCAGGGTTCTCGCCGTGTTACCGCAAAGAGGCGGGAAGTTACCGCACAAGCGAGCGTGGCATGATTCGTGGCTATCAATTCAACAAGGTCGAGATGTTTATCTTTTGCAAGGCAGAGGACAGCGACAGCTTCCATAAAGAGTTGGTGCGTAATGCGGAAAAATTGGTCGAGGGATTGGGACTTCATTATCAAACATCGTTGCTTGCCGCAAGTGATATGAGTTCCGCTATGGCGAAAACCTATGATGTCGAGGTGTTCCTGCCAAGCCTTAACGATTTCAAAGAAGTAAGTTCGATTTCAAATGGCAAGTGCTATCAGCCTCGCCGTGCGATGATTCGTACAAAAGGTGCGCAAGGTAACGAGTTCGTCCACGCACTTAATGCAAGCGGTCTTGCGACAAGCAGGCTTGTCCCTGCAATTGTCGAGCAGTTTCAGAATGAAGATGGCAGTGTTAATGTGCCTGAGGTCTTACATAAATACATGCACGGTATCAAGGTTATCAAAAAATGAACTTGAATTTTATTTCGATAAAGACAAGAATCGTAAAACCTCCCAAAGACGAGATTTGGGATATCTTGGACGGCTTGGAAATTAAAGACGGGGACATTGTTTTCATCACCTCGAAAGTTTTGGCGATTCATCAAGGACGATGTGTCAAAGGCGATGTTGACAAAGAAGCTTTAATTAAACAAGAGTGCACGCATTACCTGCCCTATCAACATCGTGCGGGGTTTATGGTGAACTTGACTGTGATTGATAACATTTTAATCCCAAATGCGGGAATCGACGAATCCAATGCGGACGGGCACTATATCCTTTGGCCGAAGGATGTTGACAAGCTTTGTATGGATATTAGGCATCGCCTAATGGGTAAACATAAGAATAAGCGTTTGGGGGTTGTATCAACCGACAGTCACACTACCCCGCTTCGTTGGGGCGTGACTGGGATTGCGACGGGGCTTGCGGGTGTCGAGCCACTTCGTGACTTGCGTGGCGAAAAAGATATCTTCGGGCGCAAAATGGGTGTGACAAAGGTAAACATCATCGACGCACTTGCGGGCGCCGCCGTCCTGTTTATGGGCGAGGCTGCGGAACAAATTCCGATTGTGATTTTGCGTAGTTTTGACGGAATCAAGTTTTCCGACACGGCAAGTATGCAAGATTTTACAATCTCGCCTGAGGATGATTTATATTCGCCGCTTATTGATGTGATGAAGAAGTCTTGATAATTATTTTTCGCTGCCTTGTTGAGTCACTGGAATTTGTTTGAATTTATTCAGGTACCATTTGATTGCGTCTGCTTCATTTATAATGTCGGCAAAATTTTCCTTGCATGCAATAACATTTTTGAACGCTTCAACGCCTCCTTGCGTTTCAATGAAATATCCAACATATATGCCAGCAAAAAGATAGCCCCCAGATTGTGCGAATGTTTTGTTGTCACTAAGTTCGCTTATTTTGGGGAATGATGTTTCGTTGATTTGTTGTATTCTTGTTTCTTCTTTGTATTGTCCAGACAAATACAAAGCTAACCCTTCCGATGTAAATGGGTCTTTGTTGTTTCCAAGTTCGTAACAGTCACTCAGCGCATGCACGACCTCGTGTTTTGCTACCGCCTTCATGCTTTCTGTTGTTCGTCCTGCAACTTCTGGTGTAAGGATTCTTATGGTTTTGTCTTCTCTGCTGGCAAGACCGACCATCCAGTCTTTATAGTCTTCTTTGCTCATCCCGTGAGACTCTCTGAATTTTTCTTTATCATCATGTATGTCAAAGCCATATCTAAACTTGTCAGAATCAACTCCAAATTTCTCACAAACTTTAACGACGAAGTCATCCAGACTTTCGCAATAATCAGCCTGCACCTCTTCCCTGCCTTGTGGATAATTACAATCAAAGAATTTCGTTTGTTTGTTAACCATTTCTAAATTATATCAAATTTGTTTGTCAACTTCAAGTGCTTATTGATGTGATGAAGAAGAATTAAGTTTGTTGGCGTTCAAGTTTTACAAGTTCTACACGCCTTAAACCTAAAGCTATCTTTTCGGCATCCTTATACCTTAATCCAATTTTGCTACGCTCTGCCATTATTCTTTTCTTTTCTGCACGCATGTGAGCGTCAGCTTTGCCAGCGTCCTCCGCAAATAGTATTTCTGTGAGTGCGTTTTCCAAGCGCATATATTCTTCAAACATTGGTTTGCCACGCTCTTCATTCCTCGCTAACATATTATCAATTTGCTTGATACTAGTGACATCATCAAGAGTGTAGCCTTTTTTGATATTATCTTCTGCTAGTTTCATAGTGGGATTATACACACCAAAAGTGGTTTCGTCAATACCGCCTAGATGCACAAGGTTTAATACAGGTGTCACCTGCTAGTCGCCAACTTTATCACTTGGGATTCCAATTTGATTTTTTAAGGTTAGTTTGGACTTCCTCGCTTCGACAGGTTTTTCATAAATCGTGATTCCTTCTGCGTTATATCTTCCTTGATTGAATCCCCTTTCTATTTTCCCAACTTTATTGAAACCCTTTGCCTGAAAAAAGCCTTGCCCTGATGGATTGTCATCGAAAACTTGGGCGGAAAGAGTTTTGAAATCTTTTGCGTGCTTTTCTATGTATTCATAAATCAATGAACCTATTCCAGTTTTTTGGTGATTTGAATGTACTTGCATACAGTCAATGTGTAATTCGCCGTTTTCACGAAATTTAAGAACTGCGTATCCAACGATTTTGTTTGTCTTTGTATCCTCTGCATAAACAAAGCCATCGCAAGCATACTGGTCTTCAAAACCAGTTTCATATTCATAGGAAACATTGTGCTTTCCGCTGTATATCGTTATATGCCCGTCCGAGAACTTGATTCCTGTGTCGGAATCTTTCTCGGCTTTTGTTACCGCAGAAATTTCTATGTTCATATTAAGACTATACACTAAAAGTGGTCTAGGCGCAACCCCCAAACTACGCCCAAAGCGGAGCGGTGACAATCATGACAACTGCGGCGACGATTATTATTGCAGCGATGGATTTTTTAATAAGGTTGTTTCGTTCTTTAAGGAAGATGACGGCGAACACGACATTAAGAAGCACATACACGGCACTTACAGCGTTGGCGTTGATACTTTCCGCGCGGTCAAGCGTAAGGAACACATAAAGGCAAATGCAAAACAGTGCTTGCGCCACACCGCAGATAATGATTATCCACCATTCTTTTCGGCGGATTTCTTTTACTACGGAAAACGGAGTTGCTTGTTTTACGCCTGCAAGCATTAATGCGGGAACTCCGAACGAAAGGACCGCGAAAAACGGAATGTTGAAATCGCCCGAGTCAAGTGACATTAACTGGACCGTAAGTGCGGCGGCGAAAAACACGACGGAGAGCAACTTTATCCAAACATATTTGTTGAACTTGAATTTGCTTTTGTCAAATGCAAGCCACATGTTTACAAGCACGATTATCACTCCCCCAACAAGTGCGGGCCACCTGAACGGCACGGAGAGGATTAAAATAAGCATCGGGAAAAATAAAAGCCTGTATACCTGGTGCAACATTGTGTCCACCGTGATGTCAAGGTTCTTGCGGGTTGTGGCGTCCAATCGGTCGTTTACCGCAAACAACACAAATGATATTGCAAGCAATACCCACGGCACCCAAGCACCACCAGGCCACTGCCACCCAAACGATGGTACGCTGCCCGACAACGGCAATAATACAAGTATCATCACGGCGGATGTTACCGCACTTATCACTTGCACAAGCACGGTCAATGCGCCGATTGACTTTGAGTTCTTTGCAACATACTTGAATGTCTGCAAAAAAATAATCTGGGCGATTATAAATATTATTACATAGAATATCCAGGAACTAAACATAGCACCACCCTACCATGCTTCGACGAATACCGCAACTGATATTGTAATTGTCATTCGTGTATGCTAGACTTCGTAAAATGAAAGATGGTTTGAAAATAATTGCGTGCGCCACAAAGCGTGATAATGGCTATATTTACACTGGTATCCATCACGGCGAATGTGAATACGCCGAATTGGAACACCGTCTTTCTGGTGAACTCTATGAGTCCAAATATGACGGTTATAGCAAGCTTGAACAAAAGGCTCGCTATATGATAAGTGACGGGACAGTTACAGACAGATACACGGCATGGGAGCTCGCAAACGACGCAGGTCAAATTGATAATGTAGACCCGCATAGTTCAGGTGCCTTTAACCTTTCGATTATTTGCGGTCCCACTTTCGACCTATTGCAGGCAAAAGGATTTGAAAAAGCTAACAATCGAAAGGTTGCGGAACAGTTAAAAGCATATGACAGGAAGCGAGATAAACTTAGCAAACTCTCTCCACTAAGTTCATCTGGGAAACGATTTAGAAAAACTGATAAAGACCGAGATTAACAATATTCAACAACCCGATATTGCCTGTAATATTATTGATGATAACTATGATGATTGCGACAACGCCGATAATGCCGACGATTATTATTGCGCCCACGATTGTCCAAAAAATTACCAAAGTCTTTACGGCGGTTGTTGCGACGGTCTTTGCGCCGTCTGCAATTTGTCCGCCGACTTTGGTCACGCCATGCACAACTGCGTCTGTGTTTTTTTGAAAGTTTGTTCGTGTGTCTGCGTTACAGTATCCGCAAGATTTATCAGTTACCACCGCACCACATTGACATCTCTTTTGTTCCATATTTCCCCCGTTACAACTCTTTGATTCTTTGTGTCAGAAGCATTTTTATCGGACCTTTAATCTTGCCGATGTATTCAAGAAGTAGTGCACTTTGTTTGCGGTTAAGTTCGCATTTTTTGACGCCTTTGATTTCGCAATATGTTTTGAACACGTTGTCCACGATTATTCGCATACGCTCGGCAAAGTCGCCGGTTGGATTTGACCGCACAGCCGCAAGTGCCACATCAACCGCATCAAGCTTGCCTGCAAGAATAAAATGCACAAGCGTAACAAGGTTTAAGCCAGTGCACGATGTTGCGCAAGAGCCATATATAAGACGAATAAGCGGGTCACTTGCCGCCAGAAGTTGGCGGGTCTTGGTCTCGGATTGCGCCACAAAGTTCGCAAAAATCTTGCTTTCCGCATTTTGCGCGGTTTCAAGTTTCGCCAAATCCTTGCCTGAAAAATGCAAAACGAACTCCCAAACCTCGAACGCCACCGCAAAATCGATTGCCGCAAGTTCCGCAATTTGGTTTGGCAACTCCGCGCTGTTTGGCTTGGAATTGACCAGCTGGCTAATCAACGCATATTTTCGAATGTCCTTTGATGTCATGTTTTAAGTATATATCAAATGAAGTTTCCTTCGCAAGCCCTTTGTACTCTTTCACGCAAAGTTTCGTATTCCGCCGTTTCTGGGAAGCCTTCGCACACGATTATGTCGCTGCCACGCTCTGCCTTGCGAATCGACGAGTACAGGTTGCGGGTGATTTCTTCGATGGTTTTGCCAAGATAAAAAGTGCTTGGAGCATACTGCTTCGCAGTGCCTTTCCAAAATATCACAGTCGCATTTTTGCCTTTGATAAAGTTTTTTATGCGAGCGGTCATGTCTTTGCCGAATTTGGCAACGACCATTTTGCAGGCGGGGGCGTAATGTTTGAAACGAGTTCCTGGGCTTTCCGTCGAGCCTCCGACGATTTCAACGGGCAAAATCTTTTCCAATTTCTTTGTATTAACACCGCCCAATCGCAACACTTGAATTTTGTCGGGCAAGACTTTTACAACAGTGCTTTCAACGCCGATACGAGTCGGATTGCATTTGAATATTGCGTCAACCTTGCCGTCAAGGTCGGTGTGTACATGCTGCCATTCTGTTGGACTTGGGCGGCCCGAGATGTTTGCGCTTGGCGCCACCAACGGCACGCCACACGCTTTTATAAACTCTCTTGCAAATTCGCACGCAGGCACCCTCACGGCGACAGTGTTAAGCCCCGCACTCACCACCGCAGGAATCCATTCGGGGCGAGGGATAACAACGGTCAACGCTTCTTTGATTGCAAGCAACACTTTTTTGGTGCTGTCGTTCATGTCAGGGATTCTCTTAAACAAATTTTCCAAACTTTCAAAATGCACGATAAGCGGATTCTGTGCAGGGCGCCCCTTTACCTCAAAAACTTTTTCGATTGCGGTTGTGTTGGTTGCGTCCGCGCCAAGTCCATAAACAGTCTCTGTCGGAAACGCCACAACCCCGCCACGCTTGATAATCGAGGCGGCGACTTTAATTTCGGTTGGGTTGAGGAGTTGGGTTTTCATTATTTAATTGCCTTCATTTTTTCGATGTATGGTTTGAATACCGAATAGAATTTTGTCATTGTCTCGACAAAGAATTTGTTTATTTCAGCCCACTGCTCTTGTTTTATCAACCCAACTTTATTATTCCTTATATATACTTGGCTCTTTTTTATGTGGTCGAGCCGTTGCCAAATAAGTGGCTCACCAAATGATGCCTCTATTTCCTTCTTATACTTATGTAATTCTTCGAATGCTTTCTTGTTCCATTCTTGCTCCCGCTCCAAAACTAAATATACAGCAACATGGTCATAGTTAATTGAAACTGTATATCTAGTACCATTGATACCACTGCCAGTGTTGAGATTATTGTCATAATTGTTGTCAACCGTCCTCCCGTCAAAGAGTTGGCTATGTTTTTTGAATTCTGGCAAAAACTGTTTCCAAAATGCGTGTCGCAAAGTTTTCGATTGATTAAGTTTTGCTTGTTTGTCCTCGACCTCTTTTGCGACTTGTTCTTCTACCTTTTCTTGTTTTGTTTGCGGTCTTTTGGAAAGGTTGTGTTCATCACCTCGCAAAAGTGCGACCTCTGACAAAATATCAAAAGCTTTCTCTGCATCCATAGCAAAAAACTCACGCTCTCGCAAACGACCTGCGTCCACTTCTTCTCTTGCCCTTAATTCGTAATCGACATGGTCTATTAGGCGATGTATCGATTTTTCAACACTATCCACGCCTTTCTCGACTTTGTATGTTGCATATGCCCTAAAAGAAAATGGGAGGCATGTTGGATTGTTTAATTCTTTGATACGCCTTTCAAGATTATTTGTTTTTCCAATCTTCACATAGTTTGGAAAAGACGGATTTGTTAAAATGTAAATCAAATCTTCTGTTTTGTGGGACATATTGCACCTCGACTTTACTTTAACATAAGATTGACCTCACAGCAACATTATTCATTGTAAACCCCTCCCCCGAGAAACGGGTGACCACAAAATACATCTTATTCTTTTTGCAGATATGTAACCGTCCGCTTTTCGGGTGAATACTGTGGTCGTCCGATTCTCGGGTTAAATTGTATTGTGATAAAGAACAAGAAAATACGACAAAACCTCGCTTGGCAAAAATCGAAACTTCCAGCAGTCAGCAAGTTCCCCGAGCGCTTCTGCGAATTGTTGCGAGAGAAAAACATGACTCGTGCTGGTTTTGGCAGAAAATACGGAATTCCCGCAAACACTGTAAGCAATTGGTGCACAGGCACAAACGAGCCGAGTTTCGACATGCTCATTTTTATCTGCAAAGAATTTCAGGAAAGTGCGGATTACTTGCTTGGACTAAAAGATATATGAGCCTCCTCGATGAAATCTTTCCAAATCACACCTGCCTTGTTTGCAGGGGTGAGGTGAACAGGAGCGAGTATCCGTTTGCGTGCGTGGGGTGTGTGGCGGGGTTGCCTCGACACGACAAGATTTGTGACAAGTGTGGGTGTGGGATTTCTATGCACGCTTTTGTGTGCGACAAATGTCCAAACACGAAGTGGCATTTCACACGGGCGAGGTCGGCGCTTGCGTACAGGGATGATGTGACTGGGCTTGTGTTACGATTGAAATATAATTCCGAAGGCGATGTTGCGAAGTTCGTTGCTCCCCTGCTTGCGGAGGCAGTCAAGAAATACGATATCAAGGCGGATGTGATTATATCCGTTCCGCTTGCGGGGAAACGGCAAAAGCAGAGAGGTTATAATCAAGCGGGGTTGATTGCGGCGGAGCTTTCCAAATTGATTGGTGTGCCTGTGGTGGATGATTTCATTGTGCGCATTAAACACACAAAGGCGCAAAAGAAAATGACCCTGAAAGAACGGCAGGAAAACATTCACGGTGCATTTGAAATTCGCCCGCCGTATGCGGTGGTGGCTGGAAAGCGTGCCCTGTTGATTGATGATGTGTTTACGACGGGGACAACTGTGAACGAGTGTGCACGGGTGATGAAGAAAGCCAAGCCGAAAAGCGTGGAGGTGTTGACGATCGCCAGCGTCAGCTGGGGACAATGATTTCGCTAGAAATCATTATTGCGAGCGTGGGGAGAGATGAGTTAGTTGATTGGGCTAATTAATTTTTTATTGCGGATGTATTCGTCAATCTTACTATTTCTCGTGCCAGTTTTAGATTCATAATAATCAAGATGTTGCTCAACTGCCGACAAAGCTTTTCGCAAACCACCATTTCCATATTCTTTATAAATGCTTTCGCATACAAAAATTGTTGCATCCGCACTTATAGTTCTTGTGTAACAGCTTCCTTGAAGAATACATTTTATACTGTCTATATAGCATCCAGCAGAAGTCTCATTCATTTTTGTTCCTTCAACAACATTCGCAATTGCTTTATCGCGGTCCATTTTTTCAAATGTGTACTTTTTAGCGTATTCGTAGCATGCATTAATCATATCTTTTGTTATCGTTGCTCTTGGGAGTTTTACTATTGTTGTTTCACCCTTTTCATTAGTTGTTTCAACTTCTTCTGTTTCCTTACTTGTTGTATCGTGCACGCCTTTTAGTTTTTTTGCATAATTAATTGCCTCAGTAACACAACCACTCCAAAAGAATTCCGTTTTTCTTCCTGTGTTTGCCTTGTGTCTGAATTTCTCGCAATACTCATGAACACATTCTTCCGCCCAATCAACATCATCACATTCAAGAACGGCAATATATTCAAAATCATCCGGAACATTACTCGCAGATAACCCTCTGTCCTCTGCCGACAATTTTGTTGTCTTTCCAATTTTTGTTAAATGATGAAAAGCAGGGTTTTGTGCGAAATATAAAAGCCCTTTGTTTCCACCACCTAATACTTTCTTTCCCATAAGCTTCTCCTTTGTCTACTTCTTCACCACCAACTTGTCCCCAAATATATCTTCTAACCTTTCGATAATCTCGTTCTTGTTCATCAAAGCGGTTGGTTTGGTTTTGTGGATGTTTACGCTTGTGCCGAGTTTGGCTCGGTGCTTTGTAAGTAATTTGAATGTCGCATCGTCACGGCAGGTAATCTCGATTGTGTCGGGCGTGAAGTCGACAAGTTGCAGGTTGGCACATGCGGCGTGCAACATTGTCTCGCCACTTTCACGAAGGTTTCGGAGGACGCTACCCCAAACTGCGCTCATGTCGTGCACAATAAACATACTCCTTCAAACATTGCTGTGGCGTCTTGTGCGGTTTTGATGTTCATTTCAAGTTCCGCAAACGCGCGGTATATCTCCATTAACTTTTTATCGGCGGTCTTGACAAATTCGTTCTTTACGATTTCAAGGAAGTCTTTGACGACGGCGTTGGTGTTGCGACCCACGCTGAAAATACTTGCGACGATTTCAACGATTTTCTTTACATCGCTTTTTTGGATTGATGCAAGCAAGGATTGAAGGATTTTTTTGTCAACGGCGCCAAGAACTTTCGTCACGGCTTCCGCTGTGATTTGCTCGGGTGAAAAGCTTGCGACGGTTTCTGCGAACGAGAGGGCATCACGGAAGCTCCCCTGCCCTGCGGCGGCGAGAAGTTCGATTGCCTCAGGCTCGGCTTTGATATTTTCTTTTTTGAAAACTCGGGTAAGCAAGGATGAAATTTCTTTTACGGATGCCGCACGGAAATCAAATCGCAGGCAACGGCTTAGGACCGTCGCAGGAAGTTTGTGCGGCTCGGTCGTTGCAAGGATAAATATTACATGTGATGGTGGCTCTTCCAAAGTTTTGAGGAATGCGTTGAACGCAGAGCCCGAAAACATGTGCACCTCGTCAACGATATAGACTTTGTATTTGGCGGACACCGGCGGATATTTGACTTTTTCGATTATGTCACGAACATCTTCGACACGATTGTTTGATGCGGCGTCAAGTTCGAATATGTCCAAATCACTTGCCTTGTTGTCATTAACTTCACGGGCAAAGATTTTGGCGACGGAGGTTTTGCCCGTGCCCCGTGTTCCGCAAAACAGATAAGCATGTCCGATTTGACCGCTCTTGATTTGGTTGGCGAGGGTTTTTGTGATGTGTTCCTGGCCGACGACTTCGCTGAACTTTGTCGGACGGTGGACACGATATAATGATGCAATCTTTTTATTCATAAAATATTATACCACCAACGGAAGTTGGGGGCAATGATTTCGTCAGAAATCATTTTCAAAAATTAATTGTAAATGCCAATAGAAAAGAAAAAATTAAACCTACCAAAATCACATCCGCAAGTGGTCGGAATTTTTTGAAAGGAAGTGCGAAAAAAATCCTTATCATAAGAATCGCCAAAAAAATCAAAAACGCAAAAATAATAATTTGTGAAAGTTGAAATAATACCATGTCACTTGAACATGTTCCTGAAACTGAATCTCCTTGCGACGGAGTTAGCGCCTGTGTACCTTATCGAATTCACCGTACCCGTAAGTTCCAAAATCCCCGACGGAATATTTACATTTTGCACATTCAAGTTTGCTCCTTGAATTATTATTTGACAAGTGTCAAGAATTGCAACAACCTGCGCAGGTTCGGCCGAGCGAATTTTCTTCACACCGCTTAAAGATAAAGAATTCCGTCCTGTTATTGTAAGGTTTGATTTTGTGTTTGTTGTTTCCATGCCAATATATATGTATACAAAGTAATTAAATAGTAATCTTCTTATTAAAGGCTGTTGATATGTTGATAAGTGGTAAAAGAGCCGTAAAATCCGCAAGTATAGGTGTTAATAAGTTTGCATAACCTATCCACATGAATCCACAATTCGATAACATCTTAAAAGAACTTATGAAGAAACGAAAATTTAACCAGCTGCAACTTGCTGAAATTCTTGGAATTCGTCAATCGCAAATAAGCAACTGGCTGAACGGAAAATCACTACCAGGATATTATTCGATAAAGTTAATTTGTGAGAAGTTGAAGGTGAGTGCGGATACATTATTGCAGAGTAACAAAGGGTGAACACCCTTTATTTTGATTTTTGGATTAAGACTCTTGCGAATTTTTTCTTACCATTGACATATGGATAATATTCTTTATCTT
>Ga0123353_10005760_pt1 | contig 16349 bp, 11 predicted proteins | sample TergutLab28metaG_3_FD_92763 | JGI IMG/M metagenome (GOLD analysis project Ga0123353, IMG submission 92763) | Labiotermes labralis P3 segment gut microbial communities from Petit-Saut dam, French Guiana - Lab288 P3 | ecosystem: Host-associated > Arthropoda: Insects > Digestive system > Gut ... | reverse complement strand
CGCTTTCAAAGAACTCAAGGCACATATAAACCGGATGCTGGCGAAAAATAAGAAAACTTAATCTTCCCTGAATGTAAGGAGCGCCTTACTCCGCTTATTTATATTTCCGGCTCTCCATAACCGCCAGTTCGTCGCAGCGATTGTTGTATTCGTTTTCCGCGTGGCCTTTTATCCAAATAAATTTCACGTTATGCTTCTCCAGCGAATCAAGGAGCCTTATCCATAGATCCGGATTTTTAACGTCGCCGTTCTTCCTTTTCCACCCCATCCTGCGCCATGAATCCAGCCATCCAAGATTGATCGCATTGGCAACATACTGCGAATCCGTGTACAATTCGACTTCGCACGGTTCCCGCAGCGCCTCGATCGCATTAATAACAGAAATCAGCTCCATGCGGTTATTTGTAGTGCATACCTCACCGCCGCTGATTTCTTTTTTTGCGCCTTTATATATAAGTATTGCGCCCCAGCCGCCCGGCCCCGGGTTCCCGCTGCACGCCCCGTCAGTGTATATTTGAACTTTTTTCATTAATCCTCTATTTCCAGCAGCTCGTCTTCCTTTTCTGTCCGGGCTATTGAGATCACACGTGAATCACTGGTTGTCCGCATCAGGCGGACCCCTTGCGTGGCTCTTCCATAGGTGCTGATATCGGACGCCGCCATTCGTATTATTGTACCGTCGTCGGATATTATCAGCACATCGTCATTGTTGTCGACGACTTTTATATCGGCAACTTTTCCTGTTTTATCCGTGATAATCTGATTCTTTTTGCCGTATCCGCCGCGACTCTGGGTCTCCCCTTCTTCCCCGCGCAAATACTCGCTGATCTGTGTCCGTTTACCGTAACCTTTTTCCGTGACCGTCAGCAACGCGCCGCCTTCCCTTGCGCGCGCCGCGCCAACGCAGTGGTCCCCTTTTCGCAAACGGATACCCCGCACACCTGCCGCCACCCTGCCCATTGGGCGCACGTCGGTCTCGTTGAAACATATAGCCATGCCGTTATGCGTCGCTATGAGAACCTTCTGTGTTCCGTCCGTATCACGGACAGATATTAGCTCGTCGTCCTCAGCCAGTGTCAACGCGCGGATGCCGACGTTCTTTATATTACGCAGCTCCATCATTTTCATGCGCTTTACAGTCCCGTTGCGCGTCACCATAATAAGGTACTCATCCTGGCTGAATTCGCGCATGCGGATCATTGCCGATACCTTCTCTCCCTGCGCGACAGGGAGGATGTTTACTATGTTTGTACCTCGCGCCTGGCGGCTCGCTTCCGGTATTAAATATCCCTTTTTGCGGTAAACCCTGCCGTGGTTGGTAAAAAACAGTATGTAATCATGCGTCGACGCGGTAAACAGTGTTTCTACGTAATCCTCTTCGCGGGTCGTCATTGCTGTAATGCCGCGGCCGCCACGTCTTTGCGCCTTGTATGTACTCGTGGGCTGCCTTTTTATATACCCTGCGTGGGTCAGCGTATAGACGCACTCCTCCTCGTCGATCAGGTCTTCGATATCAATTTCGTCCTCTACGAACGCAATCTCCGTGCGCCGCTCGTCGCCGTATTTATCCCGGATCCAGATCAGCTCGCTTATCAGGACCTCATCCAGCAGTTTCTCATCGCCCAGCAGCGTCAGATAATACGTAATCTTTTCCTGGAGCTCACGGTATTCCTTCTCTATTCTCTCGATCTCAAGCCCCTGAAGGCTCCGCAGGCGCATTTCAAGAATCGCCTGCGCCTGAATATCGCTGAGGCCGAATCTCGCCATCAGCCGCTCTTTAGCGTTGTCGTAGCTTGTACGGATAATATGGATCACTTCATCGATATTATCGCAAGCAATGCGCAGTCCTTCCAGTATATGGGCGCGTTCCCTGGCCTTTTTTAGTTCATATTCCGTGCGTCTGCGGATAATTTCGCGCTGGAATGCGATATATTCGTCGAGCATTTGCCTAAGTGACAGGATGCGCGGCTGTGATTGATCGTCGACCAGCGCGAGCATCACAATAGCAAACGTAGTTTGCATCTGCGTCTGCGTATACAGGCGGTTGAGTACGACCTGGGCGTTCGCGTCGCGCTTTAGCTCAATAACTATGCGCATACCGTCCCTGTCCGACTCGTCGCGCATTGCCGAAAGCCCTTCGATTCTTTTACTTTTTACACATTCCGCAATCGCTTCGAGCAGCCGTGCTTTGTTCACCTGATACGGCAGTTCGTTGACAATTATACGTGTGCGCCCCTGCGAAAACTCTTCCATTTCCGTACGTGCCCTGACATGGATGCGACCGCGACCTGTAGCATAGGCCGCCCTTATGCCTGCCCTGCCCATGATTATGCCCCTGGTCGGGAAATCAGGTCCGGATATATGCTCCATGATATCGTCGAGTTCCGCTTCTGGATTGTTCATGACGCAGATAACGGCGTTTACCACTTCTGTCAGGTTGTGCGGCGGAATATTCGTCGTCATACCGACCGCGATGCCGCTCGAGCCGTTCACAAGCAGGTTCGGGAACCGGCTTGGCAGCACGCGCGGCTGTTTGCGCGTCTCGTCGTAGTTTGGAACCCACTCCACCGTTTCTTTGTCAATATCGCGGAGCATCTCGTCGGAGATTTTCGACAGCCGCGCCTCGGTATAGCGCATAGCCGCCGGCGGGTCACCGTCGATCGACCCGAAATTTCCATGGCCCGATATGAGCATATACCGCATGGAAAAGTCCTGCGCCATTCGGACAAGCGCATCATAGATGGACGCATCTCCGTGCGGATGGTACCGGCCCATGATGTCGCCGACCGCTGTCGCCGCTTTACGAAACGGCTTATCGCTTGTCAGATTACTCTCATACATCGTATATAATATACGGCGGTGGATGGGCTTTAGTCCGTCGCGTACGTCAGGCAGCGCCCTGTCGATAATAACCGACATGGCGTACGTGAGAAACGACTTCTCCATTTCCTCCTCGAGAGGCGCCGTTACTATCCTTTGTTCAGGAAAACTGATGTCACCCGTCTTTTCCTTTTTTGGCATATTACTCCCTCTATGTATCCAAATCGACTGCGTATTTCGCATTCTTTTCTATGTATTCCTTACGCGGTTCCACCTTTTCGCCCATAAGCACGGTAAAAACCTCGTCCGCCAGGATTGCGTCCGTCAGCTCAATCCTCTTGAGTACGCGTGTTTCCGGGTTCATCGTCGTATCCCAGAGTTCATGCGCGTCCATTTCCCCAAGTCCCTTGTTTCTCGATATCTCGACTTTACCCTTTCCGTCTTCCCCTCGCATATCATTGAGCGCCGCTTCAAGTTCGTCCTCGCTCAGAACATAGCGCACCGTCTTGCCTCGAGTCAGTTTGAACAGCGGCGGCTGAGCGGCGTAGACGTAGCCGCCCTCTACAAGCGGGCGCATGAAACGGAAGAAGAAGGTTAGCAGCAGCGTCCTGATGTGACTGCCGTCGACGTCCGCGTCCGCCATGATTATCACCTTATGATACCGCAGCTTCATCTCGTCAAAATCCTCTCCGAGACCCCCGCCGAGCGCCGTGATTACCGGCGTCAGCTTTTCGTTCCCGTATACCTTATCAACGCGGGCCTTCTCTACGTTGAGCATCTTGCCCCAAAGCGGCAGTATAGCCTGGAACCTGCTGTCGCGCCCGCCCTTGGCGCTGCCGCCCGCGCTGTCCCCCTCGACGATATATATCTCTGTAAGCGCCGGGTCGGTTTCGTTGCAATCTGCGAGTTTTCCGGGCAAAGCCATGCCCTCGAGCGCGTTTTTGCGCCGGATGTTTTCACGCGCCTTACGCGCCGCCTCCCGAGCCCGCGACGCGGTTACGGCTTTGTCCAGTATAGACCGGGCGACTGACGGGTTTTCCTCGAAAAACGTTGTCAGTTTTTCCGACATGAGACTGTCTACAAATGCTTTCATTTCGCTGTTGCCAAGTTTGGATTTAGTTTGTCCCTCAAACTGAGCGTCCATTAGTCTGACCGAAATTACGGCAGTGACTCCCTCGCGGCAATCCTCGCCGGAAAGCTTGTCTTCGCCTTTGAGTATGTTTGCCTTTTTGCCGTAATCATTGAGAACTCTTGTGAGCGCCGCCTTAAAGCCGGTTTCGTGCATACCGCCGTCGGGCGTGCTGATATTGTTTGCGAAGCTGAGCAGAAATTCATTATAAACATCGCCGCAATACTGGAGAGCTATTTCCGCCGTCGAATCGTTCCGCTCGCCGGAAAGGAAGATGACATTTTCATGCAGCGGCGTCTTATTGCGGTTGATGTACTGGACGAATTCAATTATCCCGCCCTCATAATACATCGTATCCGACGCTTCGCGCCCTTCGCGCTCATCGCAGGTCCTGATTCTTAGGCCTCCGTTGAGAAAAGCCTGTTCCCGCATACGGTTGCGCAATACTTCGTAGCTGAAGTCACAGTCATCGAATACCTCACTATCCGGCATGAAAGTTACTTCTGTGCCGGACTTCTCCGTATCTCCGATTTCTGTCAGTTCCTGTATGATGTCGCCGCGGGTGAATTTCATTTCATAAAGTTTCCCGTTCTTGTGGACCCGCACATTCAGCCACTCAGACAAAGCATTTACGACAGATGCGCCGACTCCATGCAGCCCGCCCGACACCTTGTACCCGCCGCCGCCGAATTTTCCGCCCGCATGCAGAACCGTAAACACGACCTCAAGCGCACTTTTGCCGGTCTGTTCCTGAATGTCAATAGGAATGCCGCGCCCGTTGTCGGTTACGGTCATCGTGCCATCTTTTCCTATGGTAACAACAACCTCGTCGCATGCTCCTGCAAGCGCTTCATCTATGGAATTATCTACGATCTCGTAAACAAGATGATGAAGCCCCGATGACGACGTTGAGCCGATATACATGCCGGGCCGTTTTCGTACAGCCTCCAGTCCTTCGAGAACCTGAATCTGAGACGCGTCGTATTCGTCAGATTCATCAATTACTGCGCTTAGTATTTCATCCGTCATGGAATTGTTTCCCCTCATTCGAATCGCATTGTTCCGGAACGCTTCAGCAGCGTTTGCGACGATAATTGCGACAGGTATATTGTTGTTCCGAAACTATCATTTTCCTTAGCCCCAGGCCGTGCGCGTTCGCGTTCATGTTCACGTTCACACCCGCCCGCTGTACTTTTCGCAAAGCCTGCCTGCCCGGTTATTGAAGCTTTCTCTTTTCGCCGCACTGTCCTTCCATCGCCGCAAACAACAAAGGAGTTAGGCAGCTCATTTGATACATTTATCACGCGTCCGGCCTTTTCCGCATCGCTCAGGTATTTTCTCGTTATGCGCGAACTGGTTGTATTATCCAAATCGAAAATACCTATAATATCCGCTTCCGGCGCCACAACGCCTTGTCCCAAATGCAAGTACATGCTTATATCTCAACTCTTCGTTTTCAGTTTCCCGTTTTCAATTCTCAGCATCAGCGACGACCCATCCGGCGCTGCCGACGCCGCCCCGTCATCACAGCAAGTTATAAAAACCTGTCCGGACGCTATTCTGCCGAGTATGAACCCCCGGCGGTCCGAGTCAAGCTCGGAGAGTACGTCGTCAAGCAGCAGGACAGGATATTCCCCTCTGTCGTCATAATGGATGTCCCGCTCCGCCAGTTTCATTGAAACAGCCGCTGTCCGCGCCTGTCCCTGCGAAGCATATTTGCGCGCCGGCGTACCGTTGATATCTATCTCAAGATCGTCTTTATGCGCCCCGGACAGACATAAACCGGATCTTATCTCCGCCTGCCGGTGTTCCCTCTGATGCTCAATAAGCCCGGGCAGCAGCTGATCCGGCTTTTTTCCGGCTGCATCTATCCCGCCGACTGTTTTGTATCGTATAGTAAGCTTTTCGGAGCCTCCCGAGAATTCATCGTGAATGTCCGCGACCCTGCGCGACAATCCTTCCGCAAGCGCCGACCTGTAATATATAAGCTTCGCGCTCTGTTCAGCCAGGCGCAAATCAAAATCGTCAAGCACATCAAGCAGCGACGGTTTATCACAACAGTCCCTCAAAATGCGTGTCTTGTGTTCATACAACCGGTTAAACTCCATCAGCGCCGCCAGATATCCCGGACGCAGCTGCGACAGACAATTATCCATCATTTTTCGCCTGACAGCCGCGCCGTCTTTGATCATATTCAGATCGTCCGGACCAAAGGGTACCACCGCCAGCCTTCCGGTTAGTTCGGATACGGTTTTCAGCTTGACTCCGTTAGCGTAAAACTCACGCCGCCGGCCGCGAAAAAGTTTGGCTTCAATCCGCTGTTCGCGCCCCGCTGATATTAAATCTATCCGGATATGCGCATAATCCCGGTCAATGGAAATCAGTTCCTTATCACCAGCCGGACGAAATGAGCGGCCGGACGCGAGATAGTGAATTGCCTCAATGAGGTTTGTTTTACCTTGTGCGTTGCGTCCGGCTATAACATTTACGCCATCGCTGAACCGTACATTAATGCTGTCGTAATTGCGAAAACCATCGAGGAAAATTTCACTTACTATCATAAATATCACGCTTCGCCCGCAGCATGCTGCTTTCCTGCTTCCCTCACAAGCAAAGTGTTTTCTCCATATCTGACTATGTCGCCATGCCTTATTTTTCTGCCGCGCATCGTGCAAGGCTCTCCGCCAACAAAAATATCCCCGTTTTGAATTAAATACTTTGCCTCTCCCCCTGACGCAGCCAGGGAAGCAAACTTCAAAAGTGCGTCAAGCCTTATATATCCGCCATTGATATTAATCTTTTTGACTCCCGGAACTTTAACTATCATATGCCTTTAGCCTTACCGGAAGAATCATATATAAGAAGTTATTATTGTCGTCCGCAGGCGATATTACACATGGAGTCACACCCGTAGACATCTCCAGAATAACTTCATTTGCCGGCGCCGCCTTAATAGCTTCGATCAAATATTTATCATTGAAACCTATTTCAAGCTCTTCGCCGTCTCCATCCATGCCGCACTCGTCGCTGGCTTTTCCTAGAGCAGACGCAGAGTATAGCTTCATTATTCCGTCGTCAAACACACATTTTACAGGACTTTTCATTTTTTCATTTATAATAAGTGCAACCCTCTCAACCGCTGAAATCATGTTTTCCTTTACTACCTTAAACCTGTATTTCGACGACTGCGGGATAGAATTTTTGTAATTTAAAAACTCGCCTTCCAGCCTGCGCGATATCAGTACCGTTTCACCAATTAAAAACATGATATGCTTTGAACCAAGGGTTATCGTAACGGTACCATCCCCGTCCGTTGCTATTCTCTCGACTTCGCTGAGCGCAGTTCCTGGAACTACAAAACTGAAAATCTGTGAGTTTTCACTTTTCATCGGCTCACGCCGGAGCGCCAATCTGTACCCGTCGATTGCGACGATGGTAAGATCTTCTTTGCCTGCTTCGAACAGCGCGCCTGTATGTATTGGCCGCGATTCGTTGTCACTTACGGCAAATATTGTCTGCGAAATCATTTTTTTCAGAACCGCTTCATCAATTTCAATTGAATCCTGTCCATCCACCGCCGGCAGTTCAGGATAATCGGATGAAGGCGAACCAAGTATTTCAAAATCGCTCATTTCACAGCTTATCTGCGCCAAAAACCCAGAGTTTACAGAAATGCTGACGTACTGCCCGGGCATTTTTCGTATTATTTCTCCAAATAATCGCGCATTCAATACTATGCCGCCTGATTCTTCCACATCCGCAGGAAATGTCGTCACGATACCGGTTTTTAGGTCATATCCTGAAATTTTCACGCTCTCTTCTTCAGCCACTATCAAAAGCCCATCCAGCAACGGCACGGGGCTTTTAGTCGCCGCCCCGCGCGATGCGGTAAGAATCGCGGTCAACAACAGGAACTTCTCACATGTAAATTTCATAATGTGTTCCTTTCTTATTAGACGGTGTTTGCTCGATAAATTTTTTCTTTTCTTTCTATTAATAGATAAATAATATTATTATAGTATTATTCGTAGTAGTAAGAAAACATGTGGAAAACCGGAAAAAATCGCTGAAAAGACGCGGGATTATGAAGTTGAAAAACTGTGGAAAATTGAGAGCAATGCGCACAATAGGTGTTGACAATAGATTATCCACAGAAAAACAACAGTGGAAACATGTTGAAATGTTAATAGTGATTAGGCAGTCCATGAACAGAAGCTCATATTTTGGAATTGATATTCGATGTAATATCTCTTATAATCTTTGAAAAGTTCTCAGAATCCATTATATTCGTCTCAACACGGCGAATAGAAGAAAGTACGGTGGAATGATCGCGCCCCTCAAATATTTCGCCGATATCCTTAAGCGATAGATTTGTCAGTTTTCTGATCAGGAACATGGCTATTTGCCTTGCAAGCGCAGTATCGCGGGTCCTGCTTTGCCCTTTTATATTGTCAGATGTAAGCATATAATACTTCGCCGTTTCATCAATGATAGTATCCGTAGTGGGAATCATTTCCCTAATGCCCTTAAACATATCCTTTAGGCGCCTTGTGACCGACGCTACGGTTATGTCGTCGTCCATTATGTCACGGTAGGCTATAATCATCTTGACGGCGCCCTCGAGCTGCCTTACATTCGATATTAAATTCTCAGCAATATAATTTGTGACGTCATCGGGAAATCTGACGCCGAGCTGCTCCGCTTTGTTTCTTATTATTGCCACGCGCAGCGCATCGTCCGGCGGTTGGATATCAGCCTGAAGGCTGGACTCAAGCCGCGTTCTGAGCCTGTCTTCAAGCCTGTGCATCTCGCTGGGCGGGCGGTCAGACGTGAAAACGATTTGTTTGCCTAGTTCGTACAGTGTGTTGAATGTATTAAAGAACTCATTTTGAGTCTCAATTTTTCCGGCTATGAACTGAATATCATCCATCAGGAAAAAATCCGCGCCCCTGTACTTTTCCCTGAATTCAACCATCCTGCCCTGCTGAATGGCAACGATAAGCTCATTTAAAAACTCATCGCCTTTGACGCATGCTATCCTGAAATGCGGGAATTTCTTGGATATAGAGTGCCGGATAGCGTGCAGTAAGTGGGTTTTGCCCAAACCAGACTCCCCATAGATAAAGAGCGGATTGTATCCTTGCTTTGGCAAGCCCTCGCTGACTGCCAGAGCGGCGGCATGGGCGAATTTATTCGAATTGCCTACGACAAAAGTCTCGAAAGTGTATTCGTCTATGTACATATATTCAGGCCCCGCGGAAACCTCTGTCATTGCGGTCAGCCCATCGTCATCAAGTACAATGACGTCGTAATCACCGGAAAAAAGTTCACAAAGAGCGCTTTTAATAGTACCAATAAAACGCCCCTCAATTACGCTTTTCTTGAAGACCGACGGCGTATGCAGAAAAAGGCGGCTGTCTGACAATTCTACAGCGCGGCAATCGTCAAACCATGTGGAAATTGCGGTCCCGGTCAAATCCGCGCTGAGGATATTCAGCACCCTGTTCCATACGTCGGTAGCGGAGTTCATAGCGACAATCCTTTCGTCAAAATATAGAGAATTAACATTCCTATTCTATCAAAACTGCGTAAGGAAATCAAGTTATTTTGCGTATTCCGTCCTACATCTTTTATAGATTTTCCCCACTTTAAGCGCAAAACAATGAGTTTTTGATATAAAAAAGACGTTTATGTTATAAGAAAATGAAGAATTCTCGATATCACCGCGAATTCTCCATCTCTAAAAGTATTAAATTGGTTACACTTTTTATCATACATCTGGGAGAAGACTCCTGTCTCTAAGCGAAGCGTAGGCGTGAGCTGGAGTCCACACTCCCGTCTGATTCCCCGAGCGAAGCGAGTTGGATAAAGCTGCAAGGCTGGCTACACACTGTTGAGCTTTTTTGTCAAAGCACTTTTCCTGCGCGCAGCTTTGTTTTTATGGATAAGACCCTTAGTCGCCGCGCGGTCGACAGTCTTAATGGCAGCTTTATAAGTATCTTCAGCCGCCTTGCGGTCGCCTCCGGACGCCGCGGCGTTAAACTTCTTGATATTTGTTTTAATAAGCGACTTTGCCGCCCTGTTTTTTGCCGTCGCCTTTTGAGTTAGCAGAACCCTTTTTGATGCTGACTTGATATTAGCCATTTGCTTCTTGCCACCTCCCCTCTTGATAGCTGATTATTGATAGCTGATTATTGGCAGTTGATAGTTGATAGTTGATAGTCCGCAGTTGGTTGTTTACAGCTTTCAGCCTAATAAAAACAGTTAACTGCTGACTATTGCATTGACGGCAAACACCACAAGAGTATTCAGGCTCTGTCAATGCTGCTAACACTGCGCGGAAAGACATTCTACCATTAGGAACCTGCGAATGCAAGAGTTTTTTACGCTTTTTTTACGCTTCGCGTATAATAAAAAATATACTGCTGCGCGACGCCCGCATATGGGCTGAATACGCCCGGATCAAAACCCTGACCGTACTGCGACGCAATGGCGCGTTTCATCCAGACGTCAAGCGGAAAAACATCCAGCATATTCAGTCCGAACAATACCGCACAGTCCGCGACCTTATCACCGACGCCGTGCAGTTTTTTCAGCGCCGCTCGCGCCGTTTCCGGGTTTTCGAATGACAACGCGTCAAGATCAATATCACCACAGGCGACTGCCCGCGCAGCGCTGATGATATACGGCGCCCTGTATCCGCATCGCAATGGAGCGAGGTGTATGTCGTCAAGCGCCGCAAGCCTCTGTGCCGGTGGAAACGAATAAAAAGGCTCGCCGTCAAAATCAAAACGGTCGCCGAACTCACTGCAGAGTATGGTTATTATCTTCTTTATCCTTGGGATATTATTGCACTGGGAAATAATAAAAGAACAAAGAGCCTCCCACCTATCCTGTCTGAGGATGCGTATGCCTGCGCCGAAATCGGACGCCTTGCGCATGAAATCATCAATGCAAACCCTCCGGCGTATATCCGCATAGTCGCGGTCAAGATCGAAATAACCACGCCATACAGACTCAAAATCCTCAACCGATCCGGATATAAACACACTGTTCCCGACACGGCGCAACCGCGCCGCGCAGCCCAGCGCCACACCGGTATATGCGCCGCTTTTGTCAGCGTTCCAACGGAAGCATTGCCCGCATTCAAATATTCTTACAGGATCGAAATCAGTAACATCCCTGATTTCAACCTCTCCGCCGCGATCGAAATACTCCATCCAGACACCGCCTTATGTCGCTTTGTGAACTTTAGCCGAACACCGAAAAATCGGCATACCCAAATCAAAGAACCTTTGCTCATAATCAGTCATAACGCCGACAGGCCCATTCCGATGCAAATCATGAACAACTTCCACAATATCGAGGTTGGACAGCTTAAATTCGTTTACGGAGAACTCAAAAAGCGGGAAATTATCCGTCTTGAAATGAAGCTCTCCGCCGGGACCGAGTATCTTTTTGTAACACTCCAAAAACCAATGACCGGTCAGCCGGCGCTTCGCGTGTCTGTTGGACGGCCACGGATCGCAGAAGTTTATATATATCCGGGAAACCTCGCCCGGCGCGAAATAATCCGTTGAATCATCGGCATAAGCGTTAACAAAGCGTACATTACGCAAATTTTCAGCAGCGGTGCGCTCAAGCGCGATTACCATGACGCTGGCGGTTTTCTCCAGCGCGACGAACAACACGTCAGGCTCATTTTTTGCCGTTTCAACCGTGAAACGGCCCTTGCCGCAGCCAAGCTCGACCCGCAGCTCGCTGTATCCAAAAGTATCGAGCCACTGTCCACGAAATTGCGCCGGTTCTTTGACCAGCAAATGCGCGTTTCTTTCCATACGCGCCGCCAGATTCGGTTTCCTTCTCATTCGCATTTCAGAAAATCTCAACTTAAATATTTAGTATTTGATGTTATTCATCGTCACTGATCATTTTATTTTAAAATCAGCAGATTTGCAAGGTATTGTAAGATAACGGATAATATAGTATAATATAGGTCATATTAGTCCCGACGGGTTGTGGTGCAGCCCGCTTTGGTATTTCCGGAACTAAATAATGGATGGTTGGCCTCCGATATAAATCATTGCTGATCCACAACGCATTTAAATAATGCGTTGTTAATGAAGAAACATAATACCTGAATTCGATAAAAGACGCCGCTTAACCACACAGTACGAAGCAAGGCGGCTGATAACGGAGCGCCTAAATTGCGGAAGGATAGAATTAACACCAGGAGATTTAAAGAGGAGAGAAGACCGATGCTGCTAAAAAGAACTGTTTGCATAGTTGTGACACTTTTACTTGTGCTAACTATGCCAATAAACATCTACGCCGAATACTATTTGCAAATAAAGGAAACACTCAGCGAAGCCGATGAGACGCCGGCTATATTTGCGGCTTTTGACATGCTCTCTGATGAAGTAGTTATACATAAAGTCGAGGTTGCTAATTATGCACAACTGAGAGACGCTCTGAATTTCGCGAATGCGAATCCAAACATGCCGGTAGATATTTATATGGTTTCAAGTTTTACAATTGATAGGGTTACTGTTGTTCCGGAAAATGTATGGTTTTACTTGGGCCTGAACATAGCAGGGAGCGTTTTGAACAATGTAGCTTTATCTTTCTCCGGTTTTGGAAATGAACTTGCACTACCAATTTACGGTTCATTTCACATATATGGAAGACTACAATTCAGTCAACAAAATGTCAAGGTTTTTGCCCCTGGCAGAGGCGTCGCTCACCCCGGCTGCGAATTGCAGGGTTGGGCGCAATTAGTAAACGAACCTTACTGGACTGACGCCAGAAACCGCTGGCAAGTTATTTTTAATGCAAACGGAGGAGGCTACACCGATGGGCGTGATATTATTTACGCCTATGTCAGCCAGCCCAGTTCGCCGGCGGTTCCGCCGACCGTGTTCCCGGAAAGAAGGGGTTACAGTTTTACCGGATGGTTTAAAGCGGCAAGCGGCGGAGAAACTTGGAATTTTTCAGTGGATAGAGTCACAGGGCCTACAACAATATACGCGCAATGGGAGGCAAAGACCGGCTATAGAATAAACTACGATGCGAACACCGGCGAAGGTATGATGGATATCACAACTGCTACATACGATGAAGATGTAACACTGAGTATCAATACATTCACAAAGACCGGATACGAATTCGCAGGCTGGAATACGGCGCAGGACGGCAGCGGGACCGCCTATACGGACGGCCAGGTATTCAAGTACAAAACAGACGATAATCTGACGCTGTACGCGCAGTGGGAAGCCAGGACCTACAGCATAACATACGATGCGAACACCGGCACAGGCGAGATAGACCACACGACGGTCACCTACGACACGGAAGTAGCACTCAGTATCAATACATTCACAAAGCCCGGATACATATTCGCAGGCTGGGACACAACGCAAGACGGCAGCGGTACCGCCTATACGGACGGGCAGACGTTCACATATAAAATAGACGGCAATCTGGCGCTGTACGCGCAATGGGAGATAAGGACCAGTTTTAGCATAATCTACGCAGCGAACTCCGGCGCCGGCGCGATGGAACCCACAATAGTTGAACATGGCGAAGACGTAACGCTCAGCAGTAACACATTCACAAAGACCGGCTACGAATTCGCCGGGTGGAACACAGCGCAGGACGGCAGTGGAGAACCCTATATCGACGGTGAGACATTCAAGTACGAAATAGATGACGATCTGATCTTGTACGCACAATGGGAAGCCAGGACCGGCTTCAGCATAACCTACGATCCAAACACCGGCTCGAGCGGTGCGATGGTCCCCACGACGGCTACTTACGATGAGGAAGTAACGCTCAGTATTAATACCTTCACAAAAATCGGCTACGAATTCGCTGGCTGGAACACAGCGCAGGACGGCATAGGAGGAACTGCCTATACGGACGAGCAAACGTTCAAATACGATATAGATGATGACCTGATCTTGTATGCGCAGTGGAAAGCGAAGACAGGATATATCATAACCTACGATGCGAATACCGGAACAGGCACGATGGAACCCACAACAGCAACCTACGATGCGAATGTAACGCTCAATATAAATACATTCACAAAAATCGGCTACGAATTCGCTGGCTGGAACACAGCGCAAGACGGCAGCGGAGACGACTATACCAATGGGCAAACGTTCAAGTACGAAATAGACAGCAACTTAACGCTGTACGCGCAATGGGAAGCCAAGACCGGCTACAGCATAACATACGATGCGAACACCGGCACTGGTGCAATGGTCCCCACGACAGCCACCTACGATGCGGATGTAACGCTAAGCAGTAACACATTCATAAAAATCGGCTACGAATTCGCGGGATGGACCACGGCGGCAGATGGCAGTGGAGACCCCTATATCGACGGTGAGACATTCAAGTACGAAATAGATGACGATCTGATCTTGTACGCACAATGGGAAGCCAAGACCGGCTTCAGCATAACCTACGATGCGAATACCGGAACAGGCACGATGGAACCCACAACAGCAACATACGATGCAGATGTAACGCTCAATATAAATACCTTCATAAAAATCGGCTACGAATTCGCGGGCTGGAACACAGCGCAGGACGGTAATGGAGACCACTATAGCGACGGTGAGACATTCAAGTACGAAACAGACGACGACCTGGTATTGTATGCGCAATGGGAAGCCAAGACCGGCTACAGCATAACCTACGACGCGAACACCGGAGTCGGACTGATGGACCCAACGACAGCAACCTACGATGCAGACGTGACGCTAAGTATTAATACCTTCACAAAGCTCGGATACGAGTTTGCGGGCTGGAACACAGCGCAGGACGGCATCGGAGGAACAGCCTATACGGACGAGCAGACATTCAAGTACGAAATAGACAACGATCTGGTCTTGTATGCGCAGTGGAAAGCAAAGACCGGATATATCATAACCTACGATGCGAATACCGGAGTCGGACTGATGGGAGCAACGTCTGCTGAATTTAGTGAGAACGTAACGCTTAGTATCAATAACTTCACAAAAACTGGCTACGAATTCACGGGCTGGAACACAGCGCAGAACGGCATCGGAGGAACGGCTTATACAGACGAGCAAACGTTCAAGTACGAAATAGATGACGACCTGATCTTGTATGCACAGTGGAAAGCCAAGACTGGTTACAGCATAACCTACAATCCGAACACTGGCGAAGGCGGCGCGATGAACCCCACGACGGCAACATACGATGAGGAAGTAACGCTCAGCATTAATACATTCACAAAGTCCGGCTACGAATTCGCGGGATGGAACACGGCGGCAGACGGCAGTGGGGACGATTATACAGACGGTGAGACATTCAAGTACGAAATAGCCGGCGACCTGACGCTGTACGCACAGTGGGACAGAGATGAGGAACGGTTCCTAAACTACACAGTCGAATATTACTATAACAACGTCAAAGACGAAGCAAAAACGGAAAGATTGAGTGTTCCAATAATAAGCCCGACCGTAGACAACGTACCACTGACAGGAAAAGACAAACCGGGCTACATGCAGGATCCCGACGCTTACACACCCGAACTGCCAACAATGATAACAGAGGAGAACAACACAATTCGCGTAGACTATATTATTGACGAGACCCAATGGTTTACAGTGAGATTTGTAGACTGGGACAACAGAGAGATCAAAACAGAAAAAGTAATATATGGTGGGAGCGCAACAGCTCCGGCAAATCCGAGCCGAGCCGAGCATACTTTTACCAGATGGAGCGCAGCGTACAACAACATTACCGGCAACCTTACGGTGACAGCGGTGTATACGCAAAATGCCGTGCAACCTCCGCCAGTTGTAACTAACCCCGGCGACCCGGACGAACCAATATTTGTCGAAATCCCGGAAGATGAAACACCCACAACCGACATTTCAGAGGGAAGTTCGAAACTTGACTTCCTTGAAACAGACAACCACCGCATATTTATGAACGGATATCCGAACAAGACCGTGCAGGCGGATCGCAGCATCACCCGCGCCGAGGTGGCATCCATCTTCTACCGCTTACTAGCCGACACATACAGGGAAGGGAATGCAGTCTCCACATTCAAGGACGTACCAAACAATGCCTGGTACAGCAAGGAAGTGGCTAAACTGGCGGAACTAGCCATAATCACCGGTTACGCTGACGGCACATTCCGGCCCAACAATCCGATTACCAGAGCAGAATTTGCGACTCTGGCAGCCAGGTTCGTCAAACTTGAACCTGTGACCAGTATAGCATTTATCGACGTACCAACAACCCACTGGGCATCTGAGTACATATCATCCGCCTATACAAAAGGCTGGATTAACGGATACAGTGATAGAACGTATCGTCCTAACAGGCTCATTACAAGAGCGGAGGTCGCGAAAATCGT
>Ga0123353_10005759_pt1 | contig 16350 bp, 10 predicted proteins | sample TergutLab28metaG_3_FD_92763 | JGI IMG/M metagenome (GOLD analysis project Ga0123353, IMG submission 92763) | Labiotermes labralis P3 segment gut microbial communities from Petit-Saut dam, French Guiana - Lab288 P3 | ecosystem: Host-associated > Arthropoda: Insects > Digestive system > Gut ... | reverse complement strand
CTCACGCTGAAACACGGTTTGTGTTTTGTACTTATTTTAAGGATGATAAAACTGTGTTTGTTTTTTTTTTTTAAAGGATTTGATACTGAGAATATGTCAGTTCAAATCCATTCAGAACTCAGCCTGTACTTTCATTCTGTTGTTTAATTTTATTTACAGTAGTGAGTAGGTTATTACCCACTTCAGCAACATCTTGTGTACCTTGTGTCTCAGTTGAACCTGTCTCAGTGAGTGAAAAGGAAAAACTAGTCTTACTGTTATATATACATATATAAATATATATATGTCAGAACGTTTTGTACTATACACATTAAGTATAAACTACATGCATAATATATTAAAATATCTTCAAATTTACGTACACGTAATCTCATATGTTACATGAGTACATGTATGTAAATATGGCTAAGTAATTACTAATAATATGAATAAGAATAATGAAGTATATACTGTACATACCATAAAATTTCAGTGCCATTCCCCCCTCCCCCCTCAATATTTTCTCCCTACCCCAGAATACATGAATATTTGTTCATACCATTTATAACTTAGTCCCTAGCCCTCCCCTAGTTTGTTGTGAATGTTTGCATTGTTTCAACATAAAATTTCAGAAATTCTAAAATAAAGCCTATTATTTCCATGTGTAATGGTTTTATAAATTTCTTCATTTCTCCTCCCATCCTTAATGTTGCCAGTCCATTCTGTTTGGCACATATTGCATTACAGAATTTTAAATTTCAAAGTCATAATGTTTTATTTTCTACATTTCTTATTATTGACATCAATATCTACTTCTCTCTTGACTTTATGTCAATATTTATTTTTATTTGGCTGCATATTATAGGTGTGTGTATGTATAATAGTTCATGTGGTTAGACGTTTCTGACATCAAGGAACTGGATTCCATCAAAGGCCAACCCATGTGTGGATAGGAAAAATGGTATGTTTCTCTTACAGACCGTCTTTCCTCTGGCAGTCATCATTTCACTAATCCTTCATATTTATCACTTTCCTAAGGTATGTGATATACCAAACAAACCAGCACATGTTCACAGTCTTAATCCTTGGTTCCAGCATCTTTTCTGATAGAACACTGTACCACTCTCAAAAGTAAGAAACTTGCCTTTGTTATAACATTAGAATATTTACCACACAGGAAATCTTTTGTCATTGTGAAGTGTGTTATTTTTGCAGAGGTAACTGTGAAGGTCTTTGTGGCATGTAACTGCACGTAGTTGTATTGGCAGCAGTTCAGTTACTTTATGCCTCTTATCTGAGTTGATGTGAATGATCCTAGGGCTGTTCGTTCTACTGTCCTCGGCAGAAAGGGGAAAAGAATACCTGGATGTTTGAAATTTTGGCTGCAGTGTGGAGGGTCCTTAGGAATTGCAGAAAATATTTGTGGTATGGGAAGTGTGTAACTTAACTGATGTGCATTTTAACTTATTATTTAAGTGTTCATGTGATTCTAGACATGAACATTCTATTTAGCCACTTGTGTATAGTTGTGTATTAGATGTACATCATAACAATACAGTACCTGATTATAAGTAATGATGTAACTAGAGTAAATAGTGTAACATATCTCTCAGGATTAAGAAGGAGAAGGCACTCTCTTCATACTAAAAATTAAGCAGACAACCCCCCCCCCCCTCCCCAACAGAGGCAAGTTGTTACAACTCAAAAATCATAACATAAAAGTTTATCTATGTAACAGTGTTCTCCTCTTCTGCAACTGGGGGGAAGTAGGATGGTTTGTGAGATGCCTGTCTTGTTTGTGTGTGGCCACATTTTGAATCATTTGACTTTCATACAACTTGGTATGAACATTAACCCACTGGAAGACACTCCAGTGCCATACTTTGTAACTTCTTGTGATCAAGAAAATAAGATCATTGTGAATACACAGTCTTGTGAAGCAACACTAACACTAGTGCCATTGAGTTTAAAGCCTGGTAATCAACCTTTGTCAAATATCCAACTTTTGTTCTGGTCATACTTGTTATTGAATGCAAAATAGCAAGACTGCGAACATGTGAAAATTTTCTGTACCTTTTGGTTATATGGTGATAACTGATGGACTGACGGAGCTAAACATTTAACATCTGGTACAGAGCTAGATCAGAAACATAACTACATATTAGGTATACACACATGCTGGTTGATGAGTTGATGCCTTAACTTCAGGGTTGTATTCCCGAGATCATTCACAGTCAGAAATGCCATTCTTGCATAGGTCCATTTATCAAGGCTTATGTATGTATAACTACAGCATAAATGTTACGAAGAAGAAGGAGGAGGAGGAGGAGGTCATGGCAGTGGTGGTGGTGGTGGCAAAGAAGAAGAAGGTGGAAAAAAGGAGGAAGAAGAAGATGATGGTGATGGTGGTAGTGATGAAGGAAGAGGAGGGAACATATACATACATTCACACACACACACCCGCACCACAGACTTTTATTGCTGAATTTATGGTAAGTGTTGAATATTACCACCATCAGCCCCAATAGATATCATAGCACACTTGTGTACTGAGCATGTAACTTGCATCACTTCAGTGGGATTATCCTTGCAGTTGCAACATCGAAAAATTTGATTAAGCTTCTTTTGTTCTCACTTTCTGCTGGTATATTACACCTAGCATATGTACCCATAAATTAAAGTTTTGGTGTTTAGACCTTTGGATCAGGGTAGCCAATGCTGTGAACCACACAATTGATTTATTAACCAGAATAGCAGTGATTGAGATAGATTTTCAGCGCACGGCCAAAATGATTAGGTACTATATTGTACAGTGATGTTGCCAATGTACCTTGTAACATGTGCAGCAATTTGTTTGTTGTGAATAAACTGCAGACAATGTCATGTGCATAGTTCCATGACTTGAGAATCATACCCTCATTTATGTGACATTTCTGATTGCAGGGACCTCATAAAGTAAGTTGTGGGTGCTGTGCAGGAGTATATTGTTTGTAAGTCACTGGGTATAAACATGACAACACAACATAACTTTGAGGTTAGAGTTGACAATTTAACATATATGGAATCTGAAAATGAGGAACAAATTCTTTACAAACATAAAATAAAGGAACATTATTAATATGTATGTAGCGGTGTACATCTATGAATGGGGACATGGGCTTTTTTTTTTAGTTCTTCTCAGAACCTATTGGATTTTAATAAAATGCCTTCAGTAACCTTTGAAGACTGTTACCGTACCTCTGTGAGAACTCATTCCATCTCCATTACAAAGCTGAACTGGTTAATATTGTTTGGAAAAATGATTATTGTGTATTTTGAGAGTCAGGACAAACAGATGCATTCGGTGGGCAAAATGCATGGTTTTTAAATACTAAAGGACGTAGTCCATGAAGTAACCACTGTGCTTTGAATGGTTTTAAGATTCCAGCTTCTGGGATGTGATGCTACATAGTTCGGTCATTGTGTATTAATATTTCAGGAGAACGTGTTGCCTCCATTCTTAGGGTGAAAGAAGTTTGGGACAGCAGGTTTCTCCAAAATGGAACCATCTACCTTACTGTGGTGTCATATCACAGAAGATAGGATTAATGTGCATCGCTCTGAATACCTGATTTGTCATACAGTGCCCGTTGTGGTGCACCAGCAACTTCCAGTGATTAATGCACAAAATGATGTATAGATCTCAGACATCTGTAGGACCTAGTAAGCTTTGTTACTAGCAATTTTCATAACTTTGTGACTGCATCAGTAATATTTATGTATCAGAGGACTTCTGAACCAATGAAAAATATACTGACTTCTGTACAGCCAGAATTTAGTAGTATAATACTAACTTTGTTTAGTATGCTTTATGCGGTTAGGAAATTTTCCTATAGAATTGTAACAAACTTTACAGAGAAAAGTCATGCTGCTTGAGAAGTTAATGGTCACATAGCTTGTCCAGAAACTTCCTGCCTTTTAGGGAACACGGATTTATTACCATATTTGCAGAAGGCCACTACAAAATCCCAGTCTACCCCATTTTGCAATGTTCTACTGCTGTTGGCTTTATTAATTGCTAGTAAGAGGAGCGGTCTAGTACTGTTCTTGTCTTGTGAACAGAATGGAGAACAAAATCACTACATAAAGATAGGGAATAAATCCCCTGAAATGGTGGAATAGTTCGCATATTTGGGAATAACCCTAACAAATCCAACTTCCATGCATGAAGAAATGAGCAGCAGATTGAACTTGGGGAATGCTTGCCATCATTCAATGCAGAATCTTTTGTCTTCCAGTTTGCTATGCAAATATATGAAGATTAAAATACACAGCACTACAGTTTTGCCCATTGTTTTGTATGGGTGTGCGTCTTGGTCAGTCACATTGAGGGATGAACGTAGGCTGAGAGCGTTCAGGAATAGGGTACTGAGGAAGAGGTTTGGGCGTAAGAGGGACAAGGAAACTGAGGAGTGGAGAAGACTGCATAATGAGGAGCTCTTTGATCTGTACTCCTCAACAAGTATTGTTCAGGTGACAAAATCAAGAAGAATGAGATGGATGTAGTGTGTGGTACGTAGAGGGGCAAGGCAAGGTACATACAGGGTTTTGGTGGGGAAACCTGAGGGAAAGAGACCAATTGGAAGACCCAGGCATAGATGGGAGGATAATATTAAAATTGATCTTCAAGAAATTGTATGGAGGCATTGACTGGATTGATCTAACCAAGGCTAGGGACTGGGGGTGGGCTCTAATAATGGAGTAATGAACTGTCTTGTTCCATAAAATAGGGGGAGTTTCATGACTGGCTGAGGACCTGTTAGCTTCTCAAGAAGGAAGCTATGCCATGTTGTTAGTTATTTAGTTAGTTTGTTTGTGTGTCTACACCTGTATAAAGTAATATGAAGGAATTAGAGTAAATGAATAACACAAACATAATTTTACACAACAGCTGTATTTCATGTAATATACAAAAGATTATGCTATTGTATCTGAACCAAACCAGATATGTAACAGAATTTCACATAACTTCCTTTGCCATGCCTAGTGTCACTTGATACCATAATCCTCGTCCAAAGAGTGTCATCAACATTTAAGAAGTGAAAATAACATTATGTCATGTCATGTCATGACCAAAGGTACGAACTGCCAAATTGACATTATCCGGTTCAGATATAGGTGATTTACCCTGCAGGTCTGTATTAAATATTATATGACTACACCTTTTACATACAAATACCTTCGTAACAGGTAAAGAACATGTTGTATCACATACTTCAAACACATACATATTTACAGTATATCACATTCTGCAAATAGGAACTCATCCTTAAGCCTCACATTCTGTGGTATCTGCACTATATGATTATCACAGCTCTATTAACATGTCAATAATAATAATAATAATAATAATAATAAGTCATCGTTGCTGCTGCTGCTGTTGTTGTAATAAATCAAAGGATAGATGTAATTCAAAACAGTATTATTCAAGACTGTCTCTTTTATTTAACATTGCAGTTTTGCAAACATTGGTTGTGTACTTAGTGAAAAACTTCTTCTGTGGGACTTTGTCAATTGTCCTGATTTTTAACTCCATGAAGTCCAAAAGCATCAGGCTGTTTTAGTAAGTCATGTACCATCATCAGAGCACTATGGAGTTCAGTAAGGATGTAGAGTTTCAAAACATTAATCTCAGTCAGAACTCATAGCAATTCATGTTGAGGTGAATCAGAGTCTGAAGTGGTAAACGAAGTGCAGAATGTGTCACATAATGAAGCCTTGCTGAAATGACATTCATACGATACACACGGATGTACAATAATTGTCTTATTAGTTTATTGTGGTTAACACATTTTGCAGTCTTATTATTATTTGTCAAAATTTACATGAATATACATTAGGCCTTTATAGAATCTGTAATTTTTGTGTTTGAGTAACATAACTTTCAGTTGAGATCATAATGCTAAATTTACTCAAAAGAACGGTATCATTACACTCGGATGACTACAGCATAATTGATGGGTATACGCAGTACAAAATGTTCCTGTAAACTAAATCATATTAGTAAAGATGTCATGGCTATTACAGTGTTTATTTGGCAAAACTTAAAATGTTTACTGTGATTTGTAAAACAACTCTGATGTTCATACATATGTTGATCCTTAGCCAAAAATGTATATTCCAACCAAATTTGGCCAGAAAAACATTTTGTTTTGTCATTTATTGGGTTGGATGTTGAACACAATGCTCCCCTCCATAAGATCGACCCTCATATCAACAAAGTGTAATAAAAAGCAGGAGGAATGAGAGTAAACAAATAATATTCCACACGTCAGTTGGCTGTGCCATGCTTCAGGCAGTTTATTATGGCTTCTCACTGTCGAGACCCATGTACAATCCCAGGCCAGTCCATGTGAAAATGTGTGGACAAATCTGCACTGGGACATGGTTTCCTCCAAGTATTTCAGTTGACCCCTGTCAGTGTCATTCCACCAATGCTCCATATTCATATATTCATCCTTCATCAGTGCTATATAATTTTACCAACTGAGTGTCCTTAAATAAGACACTTCTCTCTCTCTCTCTCTCTCTCTCTCTCACACTCACACACACACACACACACACACAGATTTCAGTCAGCAGAGATAAGTGGAACATTTAGGGATATATTTGTAATGGGGCTTAAAATATTGTCACCAGACCTCTCTTCAAAATGCCATTGCGTATTAGAGAATTACACTGCAACAGTTAATATGAATAGAACACAGGCCCCAGGGAGGGTATGATGATAACATTTAGTAAAGATGAAGAGCGTGACTTGAAAATCACGTACAGGAATGAAGACTTTGAGTGTCAGTATACCGTGTGACTAGTTAATTTCATCTGGACTTTGTTTGGTAATACAGGCAGCTTGTTTTACAATCCACTTAGGAAATATGATTTTGTTTCCTTTCTGTATTAATAAAAAACTTACAGATTCTGTTGAAAGCTTTCCAGATCCTTGATCTAGACACAGAATTATTGGAAATCTGAGATTTTCCTCCTAAATGTTTATACCTAGGAGATGCATTCAAAATGCTGGTGCCCTGAAGATGCAGGCAGCAGATACCTCCACAGTGTTGATAACTTTAAGATGGAAGCATTGGCTTTATTCAAGGTGTTGGTACCCTGAAGACAGTGGCAGCATGCTCTTTCAGAATGCTGTTCCCTTGATGATGCAGACAGAAGATTCCTCCAAATTACTGGTACCTTGGAGGTGGAGGCAGTGGGTTCCTCCAAAGTGTCGGTAACTTGAAGATGCACACATGTCCCTACATAATTTTAGTACATTCAAGATACACACAGCAGTTTCATTCAAAGTATTGGTTCCCTGTAGGTACAGGCAGTGAGTTGTTTCTAAATCTTGGTAGCTTGAAGATGGAGGCAGTTCGTTTCTGCAGAATGATGGACCCCACGGAGCCATAACACAGAAGACCACATTCTAAATTTGGTACTGTCATCAGCCAAATTTGCATCAATTTCCTTACTTTTCCACATAACAGATTTGTTGTTCATTGAAAGTAGTTTGCAATAAATAGGATTCCAGTATTCACATATTGTGTAGTTGAAGAATGGCGGACTTCTTCGTGGAAAAACTAAATAATTTATGAGTTCCATCCAGTTTTCATATACCTAAAAGGCAGTGCATAATACATTCGCAGATAATAATTCTTAATATTAAAAAATGTCGAAATCATTATTGAGTAGAAAACTGCCAGGAGATTTGCCATCACTGGAGTGATTTATTTGTCCAGTGTCTAAGTGATACATCAGGAGTACTTACTATGGAGAATTTCTGCCATTAATATTCACAAAAACTCTGTAAATCAGTTAAAATTCTTGATGTATAGATGTAGAAAAACAAATCAGAATTTGGCTAAAATTTCTTTATGTGCCAGATCTTTAGAAATGCAACATGTGGAGACAATTCAGGTGTTAACAGATCTGACACCCTGCTACAATGCTTTTTGTTTGGTATGATTTTCGGACAATTCTGGAAGCTTTTATGTCCTCAGGTAGTTCTGTTCTGAATGATCTGTGGGTCATGTTGGATTGATATGTCTGTCCTCTTGACACTGTGATAGGATACAATTCCTATGACGTGAATTATTTTTAAGGCAGTGCTGTCAGCTGTTTTCATGAAAGGCACTTTCATTATAATTAATCACAGACTCATGCTGCATCAATACATTTCTCCTCTGCCAGAGGCCCTGATGAATGCAGTTAGTTTGATATGGATTTTATTCATACAGCATTGGCAGCTTTCATTTCATCAGACTGTTGCAATGATCTCCTGGACCTGACTGACCTCTGGAGCATGCTTGATCGATACAGCTCGCCTCTGACTGATGCCCTGAAGGACGACCTACCCACGTGCTGTTGGCCTCTTTGGAAGTTACTTCTCCTCTCCGTCAAGTCCTCTTCACTCACAGTTCTACAAGACAACAGGTTTCTCTCATGAATTTTTCATTACGTAATATTAGCATGCAAGTAAATGTACACTGATATATTGCATTTATATATATATATAAAAACCCAGAATTAAGAGTCTTGGTGTAAGACAAATATTTGCATACTGAGTGAAAGAAACTGGCACCATAATGAGTAAATATTTATTTGTTCATTTTGAACTACATTTAGGGTGGTGAAAGAGGTTTCGTGGAATGACTCCCACCACAACTGTTTTGAGCTGTTACGTTTTGGTCTCCAGCACACTCCATTATTCTTCTGACTACATCTGTTATGTTCACAGGGCTGTTGCTAATGATAACATTTGCTTTGGGCTAGATAACTCAAGAAAGTGGGAGTTAGAAGTAAATTAAGCAGTAGGCAGAAAGGAAGAAGCCGTGATTTCTACATCACCACTGTTGTGGGACTTATTCTGTAGCATCAGTGTAAAGGTATCAACTGCAGTGGTTATTTGGTGTCAAATAATATAACAGGATGATCATGTGTGGTAAACTTGGGATGATCAGATAGAAAGATGTTGTGACATATTGCAAGGCCCTGGCAATTTCCAGAAGGAACTGAGGGAAACAATGAAATCCAAATTGAGTATATTGGTGTCCCAGCTAAGATTTTAACAGTGTATTTTCTGAATACAAGCATACTTCCTCTGTATTATGCAACAGTACAGCTGTCTACCTAATAATAGTTTGCAAGACATAAGACATCTGTATAAAATAATTTGATATGGCTTAGGTACTTACATGAAGCAACAAACCAGTATCCACTTGAGCAGGATAAAGACAACAGAACAAGACAATGTAGAGCCTTATTATGATTCAGAGATTGTTAAAATCCATAATATACTCTAATATTGACTGACAAAAACTTATATGTATCAGAACAGTTAATTCAAAATTAAATGAAAGCAAATTTCAACTAACTTGTTACAGCATGGGAAGTCCAGGAATTGTTGGCCTCTCCCAAAGTTCTCGCCATCCTGCAGTGTTTGTGGTAAGTCTTTGTCCAGAGTTTCTGGAAGGAAGAGGGCCAAGATGCCTCCTATAATACCAAGAGTTCCCAGTACTAACAGCGGAAGTACTGGGCTGATGTTAGCCTGCACATAAAGAATTAATTCACACACTTAATACATCTACAACTATTGAATACATCCAAATTCAGTTTGAGTCGTCTTATGTTTCTCTGTACAACATGAAGGCTTGTTTCTCATACTCTTCCCTTCCATTGACAGTACAGCAGACTCAGAATGTGATCTTCTGGTCACAATTCTTGCAGCACTACAAGGTTTCACCCAAGACCACAATCTGAACTCCCATCCCACAAACAAGCCACAAAAGTTTCAGTAGACAGACTGACGTGTGTAATTTCTTCCAACCCCATTAATTCCAGAGTTAGCATAAAAGAACATGTGATGCTGATTATCTACTTACCTATTCCCATTGAGCAGAGTCCTTAAGGAGCTAGTAGTTGCTCAGAGAGCTAAGGAATAACCCACTTTTAATTGACCTAAAGGTTCATTACTGTGTTCACAGAAGGCTAGCACTCAACCCAATCATCAGTCAGATGTACTGAGTTTATATCCTGGCATCATATTTATTTAAAATCCATTTTAAAGATTACCTTGTGTTTTATGCCAAGATTTACAAAGTTTTCTCATACATTCAAGTTTTACAACTAAACTTTTTTATGCATTTCTCATTAACAACCTGCATACTACATTCCAAGCATCCAGTCCTCCACTTTTGTCAGCCTAGTATTTAGTGAGAAGCAAAAATTAAGAAATGCGTTGTTGTGCTACAATTGTCTCTGTTGTTGTGCTACAATTGTCTCTGTTGTTGTGCTACAATTGTCTCCGTTGTTGTGCTACAATTGTCTCTGTTGTTGTGCTACACTTGTCTCCGTTGTTGTGCTACAATTGTCTCTGTTGTTGTGCTACAATTGTCTCTGTTGTTGTGCTACAATTGTCTCCGTTGTTGTGCTACAATTGTCTCCGTTGTTGTGCTACAATTTTCTCCGTTGTTGTGCTACAATTGTCTCGTTGTTGTGCTACAATTGTCTCCGTTGTGATACAATTGTCTCCGTTGTTGTGCTACAATTGTCTCCGTTGTTGTGCTACAGTTGTCTCCGTTGTTGTGCTACAATTGTCTCCGTTGTTGTGCTACAGTTGTCTCCGTTGTCCAGTAACTTCCTCACTCTACATTCCAAATTTTCTTCTAAGCACCCCGTTTGTTTCCATAGTGGAACTGATGTGTGATCGGATATTTCTACACTTACCAGGTAGACAACAAATGGGGCCAATATGCTGGCTACATAACCCATGATGTGGATTAGAGCAACACCTTGTGCCCTCACAACAGTTGGCAGCACTTCAGCTGCATACTGAAGCCCAATGTTGTAGGAGATGTTCACACTGAAGCGACCCATAATTGCAAGTGCAGCTGATGGTGCTCCTGCAATTCGATAAAATGTTACTTTGCAGGGAAACTTTGTGTCTCCTTGTTTTTAAATGTTAAATTTAAAAAGCCCTGATTGCTGTAGCATCATTGCACAAAGCATCTTAAAAGCTTGAGGGTTGTTTGACTATGCATCTTCCTCATGAAATAAAGTGAAATGCCAACTTGATGCAACTAGGTAATTTTATTGATGAATTCTTAGCTTGACACGTTTCGGGTACATACGACCATCATCAGGAACATTAGATGTTGAGTTGCAGCGTATGGTTTTCTGCACCAAGTTTGTGGATGGGTGGTGGTCTTGAGAGCCGCTGTGTACGGTGCGGATGGTGCCATGCATGGCACCATCCACACCGTACACCACCACCCATCCAAAAACTCGGTGCAGAAAACCATATGCTGCAACTCAACATCTAATGCTGCTGATGACCTTGTGCATTACATTACAGTATGCAAATCTGAGCACAGGAGAAAGAATACAAGTCATAGAAATATTACACAGCCCTCTCTTTATGCCTACTTACAAATTTTAAGTGGCTGTCAAACAATTTAACAGAGAAACTGAAATGAAGAGTAGAGTAGATGTAATTTTCTGGATTATGAAAGGATTTCCAATGAAGTCATAAGCTTATGAATGCTCACCTGTTGGAACAGCTGTCGCCAGCAAACTGAAAATTCCACTCATTACCATGGACCCACAGGCCAGCCATCGACGACCCCACTTATCCAGCACCATGGTGAGCACAGTATCAGCGGGCAGTTCTGTGGCACATGCCACTGTGAATGTCACAAATAAGTCCAGACCCAGACTACCAACGTTCCTCACATGACCATCAAAGCAAAGTGAAATTGCCATCCTGTAGAAATTGATAGACCTCAGATAAATGCATTTTGATTGTCTCCCATTTGCAAAATTTTCCACTTGTAACATTTTTCCCTTTCTTAAATAAATTGTGGTTTTAAATGTCATGAAAATGTTTGGCAGATTCATGAGTAGATTGTAAAGTAATATACATGAAAGATTCAATTTAAAACCGTACTTGTAACTGATCTCTCATGTAATTAATGATTCAAACAGTGCAAAGCTAAGGGCAGATACTTTTACAAAGGACACTTCAGTATTCCTTGATCTGTTTAGCCATTCCTGCATACAAAATGTCAATGGGCGGTGACACAGAAACCTTGTAACTATAACTGGGACAGTGCCTACACAAATGTACTTCCTGTCATGGCTAAGGGCCATGACATGTTCACCCTTAGCACTTCTACTTCTAATAGCATTATGTCCTTTGTGGTGGATGTGGAAAGAATTCTTGTTGGTTAAAGTCTGGAGTTAAAGCCCAGAGTAGCTAATTCAAATGGACTTTGATAGATTGTTGTTTTGTAGGATGTGATACCATGTAGTGAGGTAGACAGTTAACAGTATTTCAGGGGAAACTGTTGTCTCCATATTCAGGCTAGAAGAAGAAGTTTGAGAATGGCTGTGCACCTACCAAATAACAATTAGGAGAAGTGTTGTGTTTCGAAGTCGGGGGCTTCTGAATAAGTCCAGGACAGAATACACTCGGTCTGTTTCCTCTTCCTTTTGAAGCATTTGGCAGCTATCCTGTAACAGCAGAAACGTCCTGTAGTGATAGTTGTTCATCTGATTATATGTGCTCGTTTTCAAAATGCCTATAAACTGTACAGAGATGTTTAAATCTGGTGAAGTGTCTTCCATCAACTTATGTGGTCTGTTAATCCCTTTATATTTTTGGCTGTTTGCAGTTTGTGTGTCTTGTTTGACACAAACACTCACTAGAATGTACATATACACGTGGTGTAAATATTATTCTTTGCTGTATTTGTGATCTGTGGATCTTGGATTTCTCAAATTTACGGTCTTTGTCAGGCTGTGCTCTACTATGCTAACCTAACCTAACCTAACCTAACTATTCCATTATTTCTTATGGGAATATCATTTTTGATTTACGCCCACTTTTTCAAGAACACAAGTAGGGCATAAACGAGGGTTTGGTGTTAATTGGCAGGTTTTCACATTAGGAACCTGTTTGGATTATGGCACCGTGCAGTCTTGTCGGTGGACTGTATTGCTGTAGAGGAATTTCGTGCTGCCTCCTTTTGGTCTGAGGGACCTTGCAGCCTTTCTTACAACCTGACCTTATCCTTACCCTTTTGGGTTCAACACTGAGGATGGGGGCAGTATATCACAACCCAGAAGCAGTATGTCACAACCCAGAAGCCCACATTTCAAAAGAAAGGAAGTACTTAAAATTTGTAATAGAATAATTCACAGGACACTATCATTTAACCATTTAAAACCCTACAGCTAAGATATGTACCACCTACTTCAACATTCAGACACTGCGTATTTTGAGAATTGTTTGATCATGCATCTTCATCATGAAATAATGTGAAATGCCAACTTGATGCAACAAGATAATTTATTGATGTATCCTTAGCTCGACATGTTTCGGGTGCATACGTCGATCATCAGGAGCACTAGATATTAAGTTGCAGTTTATGGTTTTCTGCACTGAGTTTGTAGATGGGTGGTGGTCTTGAGAGATGCTGCGTAGGTTGTGTGTACAGTTTGGATGGTGCCGTGAGTCGCACGGCACCATCCAAACTGCACACACGACCCACGCAGTGGCTCTCAAGACCACCACCCATCTACAAACTCGGTGCATAAAACCATATGCTGCAACTTAATATCTAATGCTCCTGATGATGGGCGTATGTGCCCGAAACATGTGGAGCTAAGGATACATCAATAAATTACCTTGTTGCATCAAGTTGGCATTTCACATTATTTCACTGCATATTTTGCCTACACGATTTTCTTCATTTTTTGTATATGATTCTGAGAATAAATAGCAGTTATTTCATACAAGAAGCATTGAAGCACTTGTCTCTATTGCGGCGACACAGTGTGTTTACTGTGAGGTAGGAACTGAATTTTTAAATAATATTTAGAGAAGTCTAATGTTTTTAAGCATGACACAGCTCAGGCACCTAGTCAAAAGCCTTGGGGGCCTGGATTTGATCTCAGATCTGTCAGTCCATGTGAGATTTGTAGTCAAAAAAGTGGCTCTGCAAGAGATTTTTCTTTGAGTACTTTGTTGTTCCCCTGTCAGTAACATCACTTGGTATACTAGCTTCATTGTAATAGTGCCCTTATCAGAAGGACAACCAGGTAGAGTATGGGAGCCCTCAGACAAATGCATTTCCAGATATGAGGGGTCACAGGACAGAAAAGTACTTTCATATTTTCATTTTTTCCATTTCCATTTTGTTACCGTGCAATGTAAGAACAGTATTTATTAAAACCAACTAATTGCACATACAGGTAAAACCATTAAAATCACATTCTCTGATTTAAAATGGATTCAATATCCTCCTACATGTTTCAATCCCCTTATGGGATCATCCTCAGGGAGCGTAAGATAGTATAAGAATGAAGTTACTAAGACAGAATGTGTTTGTAGGTTATCTGGTGGCATGCCTGTGAACATACAGATATGTTAAGCTAATTTACGTTGTATGATATTCACCATGAATCATGGGGACTTCAAGTAACCTTGGTTTTAATAAATACTACTTTCATATTGTTTTTTTTAATTCCTCAAAAGATTAAAGAGACGCTTAAACAGGGGCTACTAAATAGTCCTGTTTTTGGTATATTCCTATACCAGGAATAAACACATTCGCATATTTGATGTCTGTTGGACCGTGCATCATTGTGATAACTGAAAAATAAGAACCAACTAGATGCTACTTATTATTTTATTGTACTTCTTATAGGCTCAACATGTTTCGCGCATTACTATACCCATCATCAGGAGTTCACGACTGTAATGTTGATTACCACATTGGTCGTCTCATTCTATAAAGATGGAAGAGATAGCATTGATTTAAAATTATGGTTCTTAGTGGTGTATGTTCGGTCACACTGAACATATACCACTAAGAACCATAATTTTACATCAACGCTATCTCTTCTATTTTTACAGAATGAGACGACCAATGTGGTAATCAACATTACAGTTGTGAGCTCCTGATGATGGGTATAGTAATGCGCGAAACATGTTGAGCCTATAAGAAGTACAATACAATTAGAAGTAGCATTTGCATATGATACTCTCAGGTCTGTAACCAGAGGGGTGCAAGAGGGTGCTATGCACCCACTACAAATCAAGCTGCACCCACTAGGAATTTGCAAAATATCCAAGACAAACATGCTGATCAGCCTACTAAGAAACGTGTGGCGCCATAACACATTTGCTTGTTGCCTCTGTTGAACCATCATGGTTGGAAAAAAATTCATTTTAAAAAATGTATGTATATGCAAAATGTTATGTGCAGTGTTACAGAATGCAGTAAGTAATTAGAGTGTTGATTGTGTGGTCCTGACAAACGCATGTCTTAAGCTTATACATACATAATATGTGTAACAAAGCATTACATATGTGTATTCATGTGCACATGCATACAGCACACATACTGGAAGCTGTTACACCCTCTCTGTTTATGGTCTGGATATGGGCCTGGAAACTAAGCAATTGTGAGACCCTCCCTGGTGGTTCTGAGATGTCTCTACAGTAGGAATCCATTTTATTTGTCCAAGTGACTACTGCACAGTCCCAATGAGTGATCTACACTGCATTTAGTCATGATAAAGACTTGCCTGCTGTATAATAGGTTTGAGAAGTGTAGCATATCATAACTATAGCTCAGTCGGAATAACAATTAAGCTGTGGGTCAGAACTGTGGTTTGTTTTCCAGGATGGACTATTTTCTTTATCTAAAGCATCCAGACTGGCTCTGGGGCCCATACAGCCTCCACTGGGTAATAGGTGCTCTTACCCCAGCGGTAACACAGCTGGGGCATAAAACTGACCACTATCCTCTATCTATAGCCAAGTTTAAGAATGAGAAGTTCTACTCCCACTCCCTGTATATCTTCATGGTATGGACAGGGATGAATTTACCTTCTAGTCAAAATGCAAGGGCTGCTTGTGCCATTTCATCTTAGCCTAATCCAGTTTGACACTATTATTATGCCATCACTTTGGTAAGACTGTTCCCTTATGTTACATACTTACACTAAATTTAGTATAGATATGAGGCTCAACTTTTGTGCCATTAATTTTTTCAAACTTCCTCAATATACAGAGTGCTTTGTTTAGTCTTCCTTGCGATACAAGCCACCTGCAACAGAACACAGTGGGATTATGAAACTTGCATGCAAACAAATCTTGCCACATTTTTGCATAAATTTATGATTATTTTAATTTTATGGGTATCTCATACATGTGTGTGTGTGTGTGTGTGGTGTGTGTGTGTGTGTGTAGTGTGTGTGTATGTGTGTGTGTGTGTGTGTGTGTGTGTGGGTGGGTGTGTGTGGTGTGTGGTGGGTGTGTGTGTGTGCATG
>Ga0123353_10005758_pt1 | contig 16350 bp, 6 predicted proteins | sample TergutLab28metaG_3_FD_92763 | JGI IMG/M metagenome (GOLD analysis project Ga0123353, IMG submission 92763) | Labiotermes labralis P3 segment gut microbial communities from Petit-Saut dam, French Guiana - Lab288 P3 | ecosystem: Host-associated > Arthropoda: Insects > Digestive system > Gut ... | reverse complement strand
GTAAAATCTTTCGGAAGAATAACCGCTGCCGCAAATACAGGACCTGCCAGACATCCGCGTCCGGCTTCGTCGCAACCAGCGATGAAAGAAAGATCGTAAGATCGTAAGATCGTAAGATCGTAAGATGATAAATTTTTACACTTATTGAAATGATGATTTTTAGGCATGTGAAAACAATAATCTATATCATTGTTACGGTTCAGGTCCAATGGCAACAAAACTGATGGAAGCCGGAGCGTTTTCTTCCTTGTAGATGCTGCCGCGAAACATACCTGCGCTGTTGAAAGGCATAGCAATCCTTCCGTCTTTATCGACGGCTATCAAGCCTCCGTTTCCTGCATCGGCGTTGAGTTCGTGATGGATGATATGTTCGGCGGCTTGCAAAACGGTTTCTCCCAAGTACTTATAACGGGCGCAGAGGTTGAAAGCAACGACATGGCGGATGAAATATTCCCCGTGTCCGGTGCAGGAAACGGCGCAACTATTGTTGTCTGCATAAGTCCCGGCGCCTACAATGGGTGCATCACCAATGCGTCCCCAGCGCTTCCTTAACATACCTCCGGTACTGGTTCCGGCAGCCAGATTGCCGTGTTTGTCGAGTACCACGCATCCTACCGTTCCGTTTTTTTCGTTTTCTTCCTTGAATTGTTCAATGATGCGGAGCGTTCGAGGAGTCGCAAAATAGGAATTATCCACTATTTCCAGTCCCTGTCCGGCGGCAAATTTATCGGCTCCTTCACCGCTTAGCATGACGTGAGGCGATTGGGTCATCACGGCGTAGGCTGCCTTGATAGGGTTCTTCACGGTTTTTACTCCTGCTACAGCTCCGGCATTGAGGTCTTTCCCCAACATGATGCAGGCGTCCAACTCAAAGGCGCCTTCGTAGGTAACCGTTGCTCCTTTGCCCGCATTGAACAGTGGATTGTCTTCCAGATAACGTACAACGGCGATGACAACCTCTTCGGCCTGCGCACCTTGTTCAAGCAATTTTTCACCAATACGGAGCGCCGAATCAAGAGCGGCATGATACGCAGGGTCTTTCGCCAAGCCCTCCACGTTGCCAGCGCCTCCGTGTATAGCCATGGCATATTCGCGCTTTTGCGAAAAGAGTGGTGACAAGGAACAAATCAACCACGTAACGGTAAAAAATAATGTTTTCATAAATGATCAAGACAATATGGTAAGGTAAAATAAAATAATGATCCAATTCCCATTTCCGATTCGACACCGATTTGTCCACCCATCATTTCTACAAGGCTTTTAGATATTGCCAATCCCAAGCCGGTACCACCATACAAGATTTTGGCTTTTTCATCGCACACTTGTCTGAATCGATCAAAGATACATTCCTGTTTCGATTCAGGAATACCAATTCCGGTATCTTCTACAAAGAAATACAAATTATCCTGATTTTCCGTCAGCCTGTAACCAAACAGAATATATCCCTTGTCGGTAAATTTTACTGCATTCCCGATGAGATTCGACAATATTTGGTGTATCCTGAAAGGATCGGATTTGATGATGCAGTGCGAAATGAATTGACTCCTGTCGAGCATCAGTTCCAGTTTTTTGTCGCGTTTCAAAATGAAATCATGGAAAAATATTTCCATCTCGTCCAGCAAGGTGTTCAAATTGAATGGAATTTGATGCAATGCCAACTGTTGGGAGTCTATTTTGGATATGTCAATAATGTCATCGATCAGTTGCAGCAACTGTTGCACATTGCTGCGGATGATACCAGTGTAGGTATGGCGTTTTTCGATCGGCAGGTCTTCACGTTCGATAAATTCAAGGAATCCCACTATACCATTCATCGGTGTGCGTATTTCGTGCGACATGTTGGCAAGGAACGCCGATTTGAGTTTGTCCGATTCTTCGGCATGTTCTTTGGCTTTGATCAACTCTTTTTCGAACTTCTTGCGGTCGGTGATATTCACGATAATACCGTCCCACACGATTGCCTTATTCTTATAGGGGCGCGGCATGGCGTTTTCGAGCAGCCATACTTCCTGATCACCTTTCATCAGGCGATATTCGTAAGAACAGGACGACATGGAAGCAATACTTTGCTGTTCAAGTTTTCGTCTCTTTTCAAGGTCTTCGGGCGCCATCTGCCGGTATAGCAGATCAATGTCGTCCATGATGTCTTCGGCGCTGATACCCAACCATTTTTCGGCTGTGTTGCTGATATAGGAAATGATTTCCTTTCCATCATAAAATACATATTTCTGGTAAATACATCCTCCGGGCAGGTTGTCGCTCAGAATACGCAACTGGATTTCGCTTTGTTGTAGTTTTGCTGTCTGTTCTATTACCATTTTTTCTAAATTGTCCTTATACATGGACAGTTCTCGATGCGATATCTGCAATTCATTGTTGATGCGCACAATCTCACGATGTTGCTGTTCTAATTTCACCTTCGCCTGTTTGTTATGTTTGTTGCTGCGAATAATGAATATCAACAATATGGCGGTGCATATCAGGGCAATGGAAATAATCGTTACCTCTTTTTTTTGATATTTGATGGCTTGTTGCTGACGTTCAAGTTGCGCTTTAATGGTTTTGCTATTTTCTATCACGTCTTTTTCAAAATCGTACTGCATGGTTAACTTCTGTACGGTTTTTTTATTTTCTTCTCTGTTCAATGAATCATTGAAGATTTGATACTTTTGAAGGTATTCGACGGCGGTTTTGTAGTTGCCTTTTCGGTAATTGACCGAACTTAATCCCGATAAAGATTGCGACAGTATGTCGCACAATTCGTTTTTTAACGCAATATTATAGGCATTGTGAAAATCTTTTTCAGCACGGTCTATATCGTTTTTATCCATATAAAACCTGCCGATAGTGTTGTATGCAATAGCCATTGTTTGCTGGTTTTCCGAAAGAATGGCTTTGCTTAAAGCCTTTTCTTTATAATAATTTGTGCTGTCGTGGTTATTTTCAGCCTGAAATATATTGGCGAGGTTGTTGTATAGGTCGAATAATTGATAGTAAGTCGGTGATGTTTTTTCGTAAATGGCTGCGGATTTTCGTATTAATCCAATAGCCATTTCCGTATTGTTCGAATGCAGATTCATAGCAATATTGTGTGTCATGCGGGCAATATTCAATTGATCACCCAGTTCTTCATAAATATGAAGCGATTTTTGCATGTATTCTTCAATTGTTTGTTCGTTAGCATTACCAATAGAAGAAATAATTTGGGCCAATATGTGATACAATGATGCCTCTTCTTTCCGGTTTCCAGTTTCGATGGCCAGACTGAGCGCTTCCTTAGCATAATCTCCGGCAAGCTGCAATTCATCTACTTTTTTATACAACTGGACAATACTTCTGTACGCTATGATCAAATAGTTCATATTACCCAATGACTTCCAAATCCACAGCGCTTTTTGCATAACATCAAGCGAATAATAAATTTTAGACTGTGCCTGGTAAATGATTCCTATATTATAGTGATTTAGCGCCACACCATTCATATCCTGTAACTTTTCGCATATATTCTGAGCGTTTTCATAATGCTTCAAGGCTTTTTCAAAATCGTTCAGATAGTAACAGACATTTCCTATGGTGCGGTGCAACTCAGCCCGACCTTTGTCAAACTGAACTTTTTCCGCCAACATTAGTCCATCCTGCGCATATTGCAGGGCTTGATAATAAGTCTGATGTTGCCTGAGGTTTATCAAATTACGGGCAAAACGATTGTATACCATTACCTTTGCGGTATCAGACGTCGTTCGTTTCAACACATTTTCGAGGCTATCGGGAATATTCCCAAAAACCGTATGAAATAATGAATTGAATATGACCATAAAAAATAAAAAGTGCTTTATAAACACCAATGATAAAACGTTTAAAAATACATTTTTTTTCATAAAAATTTTCGTTCTTTTTCAAAGAATACAAACCTTATAAAAAACACAAAGAAGCGAATACAACCTTGTGAATTTTGCAATGAAATTTTGTACAGTTTGCGGCAAAAATATTGACAACTAACATGTACAAAACATATTATAATATATTACAAAAACTGTGCCACAAATGTAAAAAGTTAAAAATGTTTTTTCGATTTTTGAATGATCATTCGTAAATTAATTATTCGGTTATCTGGTTATACGGCAATGTGAAATAAAATGTTGAGCCGAATCCATCTTTCGATTCGACGCCGATTTGTCCGCCCATCAGTTCTACAAGATTTTGGGATATAGGCAATCCTAAACCTGTACCACCATACAGGATTTTTGATTTTTCATCATGCAACTGCCAGAATCGTCCAAAGATGTATTCCTGTTTTGGTTCGGGAATCCCTATTCCGGTATCTTCCACAAAAAAATGCAACATATCGCAATCTTCCATCAGTGCATAGCCGAACCGGATATACCCCATGTCTGTAAATTTAACTGCATTTCCGATAAGGTTCGAGAATACTTGCTGTAGCCTGACAGGATCGGATTGGATGATGCAGGGCGAAATAAACTGACTCCGATCGAGCATCAGTTCCATCTTTTTGTCGCGTTTCAAGATAAAATCCTGAAAAAATATTTCCAACTCCTCCAGCAGGGTGTTCAAGTCGAATGGGATTTGATGTAATGTCAATAGGTTCGAGTCTATTTTTGATATGTCAATAATGTCACCGATCAGTTGCAATAACTGTTGCACATTGCTGTGGATGATGTTGATGTAGGCTTTTCGTTTTTCGGTCGGCAGGTCTTCGCGTTCGATAAATCCAAGAAATCCCACAATACCATTCATCGGTGTACGTATTTCGTGCGACATGTTGGCAAGGAAGGCCGATTTAAGTCTGTCCGATTCTTCGGCTTTTTCTTTGGCTTCGATGAGTTCCTTTTCAAATTTTTTGCGGTCGGTGATATTCACGATAATACCGTCCCATACGACCATCTGATTCTCATAGATGCGTGGCATGGTGTTTTCAAGTAGCCATACTTCCTGATCGCCATTCATCAGGCGGTATTCGCAGGAACAGGACGACATGGAAGCGAGACCATCCTGTTCGATTTTCCGTTTCTTTTCAAGGTCTTCGGGCAGTATCTGCCGGTAGAACAGGTCAATATCGTCCATGATGGTTTCGGCGCTGATACCCAACCATTCTTCGGCTGTGTTGCTGATATAGGTAACGACTTCCTTTCCATCATGAAATACATATTTCTGGTAAATACATCCTCCGTGTAGATTGTCGCTCAGGGTACGCAACTGGAGTTCGCTTTGTTGTAGTTTTTCCGTTTGTTCTTTTACCATTTTTTCCAAATTGTCTTTATACATGGACAGTTCACGATGCGATTCCTTCAACTCTTCGTTGATGCGCAAAATCTCACGATGCTGCTGTTCCAATTTCACATTTGCCTGTCTGTTGCGTTTGTTGCTGTGGAAAATGAATCCCAACAATATGGCGGCACATATCAAGGCGATGGAAATAATCATCACCACTATTTTTTGATATTTGATGGCCTGTTGCTGACGTTCAAGTTGCACTTTGATGATTTCGTTTTTTTCAGTCATGTCTTTTTCAAACTCGTACTGCATGGTCAACTGCTGTATATTGTTTTTATTTTCTTCTCTGCTCAATGAATCACTGATGGCCTGATACTGTTGGAGGTAGTCGTAGGCAGTTTTATAGTTACCCTTCTGGTAATTGATCAAACTTAATCCCGACAAGGCTCTGGATTTCATGTTGTACAGCCTGCTTACGATCGCAACATCGTAGGCATTACGGAACTCTTTTTCGGCGCGGTCTATATTGCCCATTCTCAAATAAAAGTTACCAGTGGAGTCGTGTGCTACGGCCATTGTTTGTGCGTTCCCTGAAAGAATAGCTTTGGATAAAGCCTTTTCCTTGTAATATATTGTGCTATCGTCGTTATTTTTAGCCTGAAACATGTTGGCAAGAGCGTCATATATCTCAAATAAATGATAGCTATCCGGTGATATTTTTTCGTATATGGCAATGGATTTTCGCAATAATTCAATGGCTTTCTTTGGATCGTTCGAATATAGATTTCCAGCAATATTCACTGTAATACGTGCAATTTCCAACTGTTCGCCCAGCTCCTCAAAAATATTAAGCGCTTTTTGATAATATTCTTCCACTACCTGTTCATTACCCATGGAACGATTAATATAAGCAAGTCTGTCGTACAATGCAGCCTCTTCCTGCCGATTTCCTGTTTTTATGGCCAGTCTGAGCGCTTCCTCTGCGTAACCCACGGCAAATTGCGGTTCATCAACATCCCTGTACAACTCAATAATACCTCTGTAGACTATGATCATATAGTTCGTATTGCCTGTTTGCTCCCAAAGTGACAGCGCTTTCTGCAGAACATCAAGCGCATTATATATTTTCGACTGTGCACGATAAATGATGCATATATTATAATAATTCATCGCCATACCATTCATATCCTGTAATTTTTCACATATATTCAGGGCTTGTCTGTAATGCTCAATGGCTTGTTCATAATCGTTCAGATAGAACCAGGTAATTCCAATGGTGCGGTGCAACTCGGCACGACCTTTGTGAAATTGCACCTGATCTGCCAATGTTAATCCCTTCTGCGCATATAGCAAGGCTTGATCAAGATTCCAATTTTGTCTGGTCAACAAATCTCGGACAATACGATTGTAAATCATTACCTTTGCAGTATCAGACGTTGCACTATTCAACCTGTTTTCGAGGCTATCTGATACATTCCCTAAAGCCGTAAGTAACAGTGAATTGAATACGACAATAAAAAATATAAAACGTTTCATAAAAATATCATTGTTTGAAAAACTACTCAGAAAAATTATCAGGACAATACGGCAAGGTGATATAGAATGTTGAACCAACATCTTCTTTTGATTCGACTCCTATTTGTCCATTCATCATTTCTACAAGACTTTTGGATATAGCCAATCCCAAACCAGTACCACCGTACAGTGTTTGCGTTTTTTCGTCGTGCGCCTGTCTGAACCGTTCAAAAATAAATTCCTGTTTCGATTTTGGAATACCTATTCCGGTATCTTCCACAAAGAAATACAGATTGTCGCCATGCTCCGTTAAGCTATAACCAAATCTGATATATCCTATTTCGGTAAATTTGATCGCATTTCCGATAAAATTTGATAATACCTGTCGTAACCTGAAGGGATCTGATTTGATAATGCTTGGCGAAATAAACTGACCCCGGTCGAGTATCAGTTCCATCCTTTTGTCTTGTTTCAAAATGAACTCCCGATAAAATATTTCCAATTCATTCAGTAGTTTATTCACGTCGAATGATATTTTATTCAATGCCAACGAGTTTGAGTCTATTTTGGATATGTCAATAATATCTCCTATCAATTGCAACAACTGTTGCACATTGTTACGGATGATGCCAGTGTAGGCTTGTCGTTTTTCGATAGGCAGGCTTTCACGTTCGATAAATCCGAGGAAACCCACAATACCATTCATCGGTGTGCGTATTTCATGTGACATGTTGGCAAGGAAGGCCGATTTGAGCCTGTCTGATTCTTCGGCATGTTCTTTGGCTTCGATCAAGTCTTTTTCGAACTTCTTACGGTCGGTAATATCCACAACAATACCGTCCCACACGATATTTTGATCCGTATAAGAGCGTGGCATGGCATTTTCGAGCAGCCACACTTCCTGATTCCCTTTTATAAAGCGGTATTCGCAGGAATAGGATGACATGGAAGAAATACTTTCCTGTTCAAGTTTCCGTTTCTTTTCAAGGTCTTCAGGCGCCATCTGCCTGTAGAACCTGAGAATATCTTCCATGATGATTTCGGCGCTTAAGCCCAACCATTCCTCTGCTGTGTTGCTAATGTAGGAAATGGTTTCTTTTCCGTCTTCATAGACACATTTTTGGTAAATACATCCTCCGGGCAGGTTATCGCTCAGGGTACGCAACTGGAGTTCGCTTTGTTGTAGTTTTGCCGTCTGCTCTATTACCATCTCTTCCAAATTGTCCTTATACCGAGAAAGCTCTTGATGCGATTCATTCAATTCATCATTGATTCGCAAAATCTCACGATGCTGATGTTCCAATTTAATATTTGCCTGCCTGTTACGTTTGTTACTGCGGAAAATGAATCCAAGCAATATGGCGGAAAATGCCAGAGCAACGGAAATAATCGACACAATGGTTTTTTGATACTTCATGGCTTGTTCTTGACGTTCAAGCTGTATTTTGATGGTTTCGTTTTTTTCTGTCATTTCTTTTTCAAATTCGTATTGTTGTGTCAATTGTTGAACATTCCTTTTATTCTCTTCCCTGTTCAATGAATCATTGATGACATGATATTTTTGGAGGTATTCGAAGGACGTTTTGTAATTACCCTTCCGATTGTTGAGCAAACTTAATTCCAACAAGGCCTTGGACAATACGTCATACAGCTCGTTTTTGATCGCAATATCGTGTGATTCGCGGAAATCTTTTTCGGCACGACTTGCATTGTCAATTTTAACGTAAAACATGCCGAGGGTATAATGCGCATTGGCAATTGTTCGCTTGTTTCTCGAAAGAATAGCTTTGTTCAATGCTATTTCCTTGTAGTATTTTGCGCTGTCAATGTCGTTTGCAGCCTGAAACCCGTTAGCAAGAGCGTTGTATACATCGTACAATAGATTGTTATCCGGTGATGCTTTTTCGAAAAGAACAACGGATTTTCGCAATAAATCAATCACCATTTCAGGAGTGTTCGAAGGAAGCCATCGAGCCATGCTGTATGTAACATTGGCAATTTGTAACTGATCCTTCAGTTCTTCATAAATTTCAAGCGATTTTTGATAATATTCTTCTGCTACCTGTTCGTTACCCTCAGTAACATAAATTCTGGCCAATATGTCATACAATGAAGCCAATTTCGATTGATTTCCTGTTTCTTTAGCCAGTTGGATCGCTTCATCAGCGAAATCTTCGGCAAACTGCATTTCACCAACATCACGGTATAACCGGACAATATCCCTGTAGACTCTAATCATTTCATTCGTATTGTTCAATTGCTTCCAAAGCGACAGCGATTTTTGCAGCAACTCGAGTGCGTAATAAGATTTTGACTGATTTCTGTAAACAACGCTTATACTATAGTAACATTGCGCTATGCCTTTGATATCCTTTAACTTTTCATATAGCGACAGGGCTTTTTCATAATGGTAAATAGCTGAAACAAAATCATTTAGACTGTAATAGGCTTCTCCAATGTTTAGGTGTGACTCGGCGCGACCATTTTCATACTGCATCTGTTCGGCCAGCGCTAATCCTTGCTGCGCCCATTGCAGACCTTGTTGAAATGCTCGACTTTGTTTACTTCCTTTTATCAAATCTCTGGCAAAAATATTGTATACTGATACCTTTTCGGTATCAGATGTTGTACGTTTCAACACATTTTCGAGACTATCAGGAGTGTTTCCAAAAACAGTGTGAAATAATGAGTTGAATACAATCACGTAAAATAAGTAATTTCTAATTTTTGACTTTTGATTCTTAGTGAACATTGTTAATTTGGTTATTTTTATTTTTCAATATACTCAGTTATTCGTTGAAATGGCAAGGTAAAATAGAAGATTGAACCGGCATCCTCTTTCGATTCGACGCCAATTTGTCCGCCCATCAGTTCTACAAGATTTTTGGATATTGGCAGTCCCAAACCTGTGCCACCATATAGAATTTTTGATTTTTCGTTGTGCAACTGCCTGAATCGTTCAAAAATATATTCCTGTTTTGATTCGGGAATCCCAATTCCGGTATCTTCCACATAGAAATACAATTTGTCGCTTTGCTCCGTCAGGTGGTAGCCAAACCTGACATATCCCATGTCGGTAAATTTGATCGCATTTCCGATAAGATTCGATAATACCTGCCGTATCCTGACAGGATCGGCTTGAATGATGCAGGGCAAAACAAACTGGCTCCGATCGAGTATCAATATCAGCTTTTTGTCGCGTTTCAAAACGAAATCTTGAAAAAATATTTCCAATTCGTCCAGCAGGCTGTTCAGATCGAATGTAACATGATTTAAAGACAACGAGTGCGAATCAATTTTGGATATATCAATGATGTCACCGATCAGTTGCAGCAACTGTTGCACATTGCTGCGAATGATACCGATGTAGGCTTGTCGTTTTTGGGCAGGCAGGTTGTCCTTTTCGACAAATCCCAGAAATCCCACAATACCATTCATTGGTGTACGTATTTCATGCGACATATTGGCAAGGAAAGCCGATTTAAGCCTGTCTGATTCTTCAGCGTGTTCTTTGGCTTTGATCAACTCTTTTTCGAATTGTTTACGATCGGTGATATCCACAATAATACCGTCCCACACGATCTGATTCTCATAGATGCGTGGCATGGCATTTTCGAGAAGCCATACTTCCTGATCGCCTTTCATCAAACGGTATTCAAAGAAATAAGGCGACATGGAAACAATACTTTTCTGTTCGAGTTGTCGCTTCTTTTTAAGGTCTTCGGAGGCTATTTGATGGTAGAAGCGACCGATATCGTCCATGACGATTTCGGCGCTCAAGCCCAGCCATTCTTCGGCAGTGTTGCTAATGTAGGAAAAAATCTCTTCCCCGTCGTGAAATACATGTTTTTGATAAATACATCCTCCGGGCAGATTGTCGCTCAAGGTACGCAATTGGAGTTCGCTTTGTTGTAGTTTTGCCGTCTGCTCTTTTACCATTTCTTCCAAATTGTCTTTATACATGGACAGTTCGCGATGCGATACCTGCAATGCATTGTTAATGCGCAAAATCTCACAATGCTGCTGTTCCAATTTCACATTTGCCCGCCTGTTGCGTTTGTTGCTGCGGAAAATGAATCCCAACAATATGGCAGTACATATCAAGGCAATGGAAACAATCATCACCACAATTTTTTGATACTTGATGGCTTGTTGCTGACGTTCAAATTGCGCTTTTATATTTTCGTTTTTTTCTGTCATGTCCTTTTCAAATTCGTACTGCATGGTCAATAGCTGAACATTCTTTTTATTTTTTTCTCTATTCAATGAATCATTGATGAGTTGATATCTTTGAAGATAATCGAAGGCCGATTTGTAGTCGCCCTTCCGATTACTGACTGAACTTAACCCTTTCAAGGCTTTAGACAGTAAGTCGTGCATCCTCGTTTTTACAGAAATATCGTAAGCATTTTGGAATTTATTTTCTGCGCGGCTTATATCGCCTATTTTCAAATAAAACATGCCGACAGTGTCGTATGCTGTAGCCATTGTATGCAGATTATCTGAAAGAATGGCTTTGCTCAATGCTTTTTCCTTGTAGTACTTTGTGCTGTCGAGATTATTTTTAAGACTAAACATATCAGCAAGATTGTTGTATATTTCAAAAATTGACGTGTTGAACGGTGAATTTTGTTCGTATATGGCAGCGACTTTTCGTATTAATCCAATAGCTATTTCAGGGTTATTTGAATGTAAATTTATCGTATAGTTGTGTGTGATACGAGCAATTTGTAATTGGTCATCCAATTCCTCGTAAATTTGAAGCGATTTTTGATAATATTCTTCCGCTGTTTCTTTGTTACCAATAGAGATATTAATATGGGCAAGTATGTCGTACAATGAAGCCTCTTGTCTCTTGTTTTCGGTTTTTTTGGCCAGACTAATCGCTTCTATAGCGTAAGTATTGGCAAGATGCAATTCACCAACATTTTGGTACAATTCGATAATACCTCTGTAAGCTGTGATTTGGTGGTTCGTATTGCCTAATTGCTCCCAAATCGATAACGCTTTCTGCAAAACATCAAGTGAATAATAAATTTTCGACTGTGCTCCGTAAATAAGGTTCATATTATAGTAGTTTAGCGCCATGCCATTATAATCCTGTATTTTTTCGCATATATTCAGGGCTTTCCCATAATGTTCAATGGCTTGGTCATAATCGTTCAGATAGTAATAGAGGCTTCCTATGGTACGATGTAACTCGGCCCGGCCATTGTCAAACTGCACCTGTTCTGCTAACATTAGTCCCTTTCGCGCATATTGCAGGGCTTGATGGTACTCCCGATTTGATTCGTTCATTAATTCTCGGGCAAAATGATTATATACCATTACCTTTTCACTGTCAGTCGTTGCACGGTTTAACCTGCTTTCAAGGCTATCAGGAATACTTCCTAAAACCGTGTGAAATAACGAGCTGAATACAATAATAAAAAAAATGAATTGTCTCATAAATCTATTTTTTCGTTAAGGATCGTAAAATAGAAGGTAGTTCCTCTCCCCAGTTCCGATTCTGCCCATATTTCACCATCCATCAATTTGACTAATTCTGTCGATATTGCTAATCCTAATCCTGTTCCGCCGTAATTCGATGCAATAGATTCATCGGCTTGACGGAATCGCTTAAAAATCACTTTCAGATGCTCCTCATCCATTCCAATGCCGGTATCCGCCACATGAAAAAGGATATGCGCTCCGTCCAAACGATATCCAAATTCAACAAAACCAAATGTAGTGAATTTGATGGCATTGTCTATCAAGTTAGTCAATATCTGCTGGAGTCTAAAAGAATCTACGTTGACCGTTAAATCGGGAATGTTCCCTGAATCATTCATCATCAACTCAAGTTTTTTCGTCGAATCCTCCAAAATTGTTTCCCTGTAAAAAACTTGTAATTCATGCATCAGGTCATTGATCTGACACGGGGCTTTTGCAATTTTGAGCTGATTGACCTCTAATTTTGATATATCCACAATATCATTGATCAGTTTCAACAAACGTTGAACATTAGTGTCGATAATCTCATAGTATTCGTTTAATTTTTCATTAGAAAGATTATTGCGTCTGATATGGTTCAGAAAACCGATGATCCCGTTCATGGGAGTTCGTATTTCGTGTGACATGTTTGCCAGAAAAGACGATTTGAGTCTGTCAGATTCTTCAGCTTTGTCTTTGGCGATGATTAGTTCAGCGGTTTTAAGATCCACCATTTCTTCCAAATGCAATTTGTAGGATTCCAACTCTTCGTTGATTCGTTGCATGGCCGAATAGGTCATCATAAGTTCCTTGTTTGTCGTCAATAATTCTTCATTTTGCGCTTGTATGAATGTCGTACGTTCGGCAACGAGATCTTCTAACTGTTTGTTTTTTTGTTTCAAATTTTTATTAGAAAACAGTATCATCAAACAAATCAACCCGATAAACACCAACATACAAACAACGTAAAACCACCATTGCATCCAAAAACGTTTGAAAACAGAAAACGACACAGTGGTATAATCGCTCCAAATTTCGGAATGACCTTTGCTGCGAAACATAAAAGTGTAATTACCCGGCGGCAGGTTGGCATAGCGCACCATCGCTTCCTGTGTGGTCACAAAAAGGTTGTCGTTGGCGCTACCTCTTAAGGCGTATTCGAAAACATTATCTTTTTCGTAAACGAACGATAAAGCATTCATTTCGAATTGAAGCGTATGATCGAATGCCAAAAGAGTAGACGAATTGACGGTTTGAACTTCAACGCCGTTTTGTTTTATAATCAGATGATTACGCGGGGGAACAAACAATTTCGACATTTTGTCAAAATCGAATACCGCCAGTCCGTGATAAGTGCCTATCCACAGTAAACCGTTGCGGTCGGTCACTAATGTGCCGATAGCTATTTCTTTATGCGGCAATCCGGTTTTATCGGTAATGATGATATCCGCTTTTCCGGTTTTCTTACTGACATGAAAAACACCATCGTTCATGCCCAGCCACCAATGATTGGCGTCGCGTCCGGGAGCGATGGCATTTACGGGGCCTTGGTAAAGATATTTAACCGTATCGTGACAAAACAAACCCAATCCTTTTTCTGTCCCTATCAGCAAGCTGTCGCCCGATACGTACATGTGCCAAACCGTTTGATGTGCAAGTTTCATTTCGAAAAATTCGCCGTTGAATACGCATAATCCATCTTCGTGAGTGGCATAAATTTGTCCTTCATATTCGGTAAACATGTACACACCGGCAGTTTCGCCCGATTCTATTTTTTGAAGCGGACAGGTATAATCGCGCATGTAATACAAAATACTGTTGTACGAATCGGAAATAAAAATTTCATTTTTCGAAGAAACATAAACACACTCGATATAAGCTATTGGTTCCTTAAAACGAGCAGTGTAGATTGTAGCCAAAGTATTGACATCGACCACGCTCATCCCGAAAGGACAAACAATCAATATGTTCCCATTTGGAAACTGTGTCGCATAGATGGTTTCATATTCAGGGAAGTTGGGAAAAGCTCGTTCGGAAAAATACAAAACCTCATTATTGTAAATACAACAAACAAAGTTGTCTACAGTAAACCAGATTCGTCCTTTTTTATCTTCGCGAACAGAGGTGACATAACCATCGAACTGTGAAGGATCAATTTTGCGAATACTTTTGTTGCCCAACTTTTGAGCGCCTCCCACAAGTCCAACCCATGTATTGTCTTCATAATCGCTCATCAGACTGTACACTGTATAGCCTGCCAATCCGTTTGCGCGGGTGTATATTTCCGGAGGACTCGTAAACGATTCCATACTGAAGGCCGAACCACTTGTAATACCCCAAATTTTACCATCAATAGCCTGCGTAATTTTCTTAACCCGATAATTAATATAGGGATAAAGATATTTGTCTGATAATTTCATTCCCTTCCGAAGTTCGGAAAACGGCATTCGATACAGATGACTTTTTTCACCAACCCAAAGATATGATTCGTTGTCGATAAACAGGAAATGTATTTCGGAGGTACCATCTATTTCAACACATTCATAATTGTCTGTTATATAGAATAATCCTCCATCTGTTGCCAGATATACCCACGATGAATCGGGATGCTGAATCATCGAATAAATATGCCGGAATTTTTGATTCAAATCTTCTTCAATATCAATGGCTTTTCCATCGGAAGTCAATAAAGCAAATTTTTTATCGCCATAGAACCATTTTCGATTGGCGCCGTCTACAAAAATAAAATTAAACAAATTGCCCCTAAAAACGGAATACAGCGAATCTTTTTCGAGAATCGAAATACCGTCAGACGTAGCGAAATAGAAGATTCCGGCGCTGTCTTGCGCAATATCGTACACCGAGTTACTTGCCAATCCATTGGCTGTGGTATACACTTTCGTATTTCGCCCGTTGTAACGCGCTGTTCCTGAATGTGTTCCGAACCAAATATATCCCTGTTGATCCTGATATATCGCTAAAACATCTTCCTGTGGCAATCCCTCACTGCTTCCGTAATAAATGAAATTGTATTGTCCAATTTCCTTTTGCCCCAAAAGCGTCAATGAATGAACAAACACAGCAAAACACAGCGCTATTTTTCGGAATATATTCCTCATTTTCAATGATTTTACAATATTATCCATATCTCGAAAATCATAAAAATATCAATTATAAAAAACAACAAACGTAATATTTTTTATTTTTTTTTGCAAATATATTTAGTTAACTTTTTATTGTACATTTGCATCATTAAATAAAATATACCAATTATACCCCGATGTCCAATAAAAAACTTTTTCTATTAGACGCATACGCATTGATATATCGCGCGTATTATGCACTCATCCGCAACCCGATGTACAGTTCGTCGGGATTTAATACTTCCACAATTTTCGGATTTACCAACACGTTAGAAGAGGTGATTTCCAAGGAAAAACCGACCCATATCGCTGTGGTTTTCGATCCGCCAACGCCAACTTTCCGTCACGAGATGTATCCGCTGTATAAAGCGCAGCGCGACGAAACGCCGGAAGAAATCGTCAAATCGGTTCCACACATCAAGGAAATCATTGAGGCTTACCGGATACCCATCGTCCAACATAATGGATATGAAGCCGACGACGTAGTGGGAACCATTGCCAAACAAGCGTCCAGCGCCGGATTCAACGTGTATATGATGACACCCGACAAGGATTATGCACAATTAGTTGACGACCATATTTTTATGTATAAACCTGCACGCTCGGGAATCGGTATTGAAATACTCGACAAAGCCAAAGTTTGCGAAAGATTCGGTGTGAAATACCCCGAACAGTTTATCGAAGTGTTGGCCATCATGGGCGACAAATCCGACAATATACCCGGCGTGAAGGGCATCGGCGAAGTGGGCGCCACCAAACTGATTGCCCAATTCGATACGGTAGATAATCTTTTGGCCAACATTGATCAGGTACAGGGCGCCAACAAAGATAAAATCATTGCCGACAAGGATAATTTGCTGTTATCGAAGAAATTGGCAACCATCTGCATTGATGTTCCCATCCGGTTTTCGGAAGACGTCTACCTTCTAAAATCGCCCGATATAGCACGCCTCAAGGAACTGTTCAAGGAATTTAATTTCCGTACATT
>Ga0123353_10005756_pt1 | contig 16352 bp, 13 predicted proteins | sample TergutLab28metaG_3_FD_92763 | JGI IMG/M metagenome (GOLD analysis project Ga0123353, IMG submission 92763) | Labiotermes labralis P3 segment gut microbial communities from Petit-Saut dam, French Guiana - Lab288 P3 | ecosystem: Host-associated > Arthropoda: Insects > Digestive system > Gut ... | reverse complement strand
CGCTATACTGTCCTTTACTTTTCTTGTTTCTTTCTGTACTTCTGTCTTCAGGCATCTAGCTCTCTGTAACACTACTGAGTCGGTGTTGTGTTGGTGTGTTCTGATAACCTGTTATTAGTGGGTCTTCCTTCCTATCTACATATTCCGCCAGTTTTGTAATTTCTACTGCGTGGGCTGCTTCTAACTGCATCAATTATTATTATTATTATTATTATTATGTAATCATTTAGCTGAGTCTGCTGCATGTAGTGCAGGTGTAATGGCAGCAGAAAGGCAAACAAAAACTGTTTCCTTAGAAGGAACATTCTCCTTGCTTTCACACGTTGACAGATTTTTGGGGCCTTGTACATTCTTGGCAAAGTACTTTGATTAGCAGTATCTAGTTTGATTATGATAGTAAAACATCATAAATAGAGATATACTCTGTTTATTCTGTGCAGACACTTTGTAGTGTTTCCTGCAAGTAGGTGATTTTGACTGTATCATGATAATGCATGTCATTGGTTTCAAGGAATATCCTGTAAAATTATTCATACATTGCTTGGTAATTATATGAATTTTCTGATAGTTCAAGTTAAGTGATAAGGTGAACATGAGTACTAAATGCATATTTTTTTATTTACTACAATTTACTCATCTATTCCCAGAGAAATGTGTTTCTGACGTAAATGTCACGTAGACTGGAAATACTGGAACAGCTAAACATCCATAATATTTGTGAGACCTTAGTTCATGAAACATTGGATATCTGTTTCTGACAGTGATTAAAACACTGGAAACCTAATATGCATCAGGATGTGGGCAAATTGTTATGTTTTTTGTAGGTCAGCCTCATTAGATGTGGAACCATTGTACACATTCCGGTGCCACACTGGACCTGTCTTATGTTTGGCGATGAGTGCTACAGGGGAACAGTGTTACAGTGGAGGCTTGGATGGTGCTATCCACTGCTGGAACCTACCATGCGCCAATATAGACCCATACGATTCATTTGGTATGTGGGCTGTCTTATGCCAAAAGAAGAAGCTTTTTAGTTTTGACATTGTTCAACATTATTTTCCCCCTCTCCTAATAAAATGACTGATCCAATCAGGCAGGGTCTGCTAGTCTGCAATGATCTTATCTGGTTCCTATTTAGAAGCAGGTTTTCTGCTTTGTGAATTTGTAAACTTTGTGTTCTCAGGCTAGGACTCCATAAAACATTTGAATGTGGGACCTTCAAATATGAAGCAGGAGTGTTTAAAAATTTAGACATGACGTTCATTACTACTGTACAAAATATTTTATCTTTGTGCAATACTTCTGGCATCATTTATTGAGAACAGAGGTCTTTGTTGTCATTAAAGGTTTTACAATGGTTGAACAGTTGTTGCATACCTGTAGCACTAGGTCTTCACAATTAGAGGATTAACATACCAAATTTAGTGAACAAAAGTAAACTGGATACATATGTGAAACAGATTGACTTGCCATGGCCCTCTTCATCCTTTACATATTTTAAAGGACCTTTGTTCAGTGAAAATGCATACCCCAAAGAGTACATTTATCCATTATATTTTCATAGCTTTGTGAGTCTGGATTTCTGTATCAGACTGCTTGCCTGTTGCCTTGCATGTATAATTGCGTGTAGTTACAAGGAGTATACTTACCATAGATACACTACTTCCCGGTGAGGTGTATTGAGGCAGTTTAGCAGAGGAGGACAGACAAGTTACATTTTATTAAGCTTTGTCTTCACTATAACTCTGTATGTGTAAAGCAGTATGGAACATTTGAAAACTGATGGAGTAGATGAAATTTTTAATTGTCCATCATTTTGCTTGGTGATTGCTCTGGTAGGGTGCCCTCTCCTCAGCTATCTTGTGTATGTAATAATAAGACTTCTCTGTGTTCAGATCCGGGTGTGCTAACAGGGAACATGGAAGGGCATACAGATGCTGTATGGGGCCTCAGTATACACAGTCAGCGTCTACAACTGCTTTCATGCTCAGCTGATGGCACCGTTAAACTCTGGTCACCTACTAGCAAAGTTCCGCTTCTTTCTACATATGTTTCTGAACAAGGTAAATAGTTAAATTAGTAAACTCCTTGCTACATTGGCATTTAATTGAATTTACATTTCATCAGTGTTGTACGTTGTGTGCAACATCATTTGATTTTTTTCTTTGTTATACTTACCTTTTGCTCTGCCTAATCATCTTTCAGGTACAGGGACATTTGTGAATCATCCCACACATAGGTATACACACAAGTCGTTTTGTATGACAGGTGGCAGGGCAGCACTTGCCACTATTCCATTGTACCTTGTGATATATATATATATATGTATATTTATTCCCCCCCCCCAAGAATCTAGCATATATAGTAACCCTGCATGTGAGAACACACCAGTGATTTTACAGCCACCATTGTCCATGGTTGCAATGGAACTTAGTTTTTGAGTGACATCAAGAGCCATGTTGAAGGTAGGGATATCAGTACAAGGCAGTGATGTCATGGGCACTGGTTTTCGATGATTATGGTACTCCTTAGAAAATGCAATGCATTGGTATGTATCAATCATCTGGAATTAACAAACCGTTTCATTTGAGTGTTTCTGTATTCTTTCTTGTAATGTTATTTGAGTATGAGTAATTAACCTTTATCCTACTACTGGGGTGGGTATTTAAATTTTATTGCATGTCAAAAATATTGGGTTTCAGCTGTGTTTGGAAGAAAATAACTTAAGTCTCCATCGCACATCAGTAGACGCTTGTTGAAAGATGGGATGAATTGGTGTGTGGATATTATGTTTTCCATATCATATGACAGTCCTGCTACTATTATTTGTATATAGCTTTGATGCTGTGGTTAATGAAAAGTTTGTTGCAAGCAGAAAGTGTTAATTGAAATTTTAGAAGAAATGAGGAGCTCAGATTTTGGATCCAAGATTTGGATCCTGCAGTATGAATAAAATGGGCAATGGTGTAGTAGTTTGCTGTCTAAGCTGTTCAGGGAAACTTTGTTACTGAGACTAGCATCAAGTGAGAAAGTTGAGCGTATCTTACAGTTTCTTAATGTAGTTGTGGTTCTGACTTGTTTGTAGATGGAGCTCCAACTTCAGTGGACTTCATCCGAGATGAGCCCAATCGCATGGTGGCAGCATACAATTCTGCCCATTGCATCGTCTATGATTTGGAATCAGGGAAACCTGTTGTACGGTTCGAAACAACTCAGGTAACAAAATCATTTTCTGGTATGCCCTTGTAGATGACAGTAACCCTCATATTTACACATTTCATAGTAAATGTTTGTAGTGCCAGGAGTTACAAGTGTGACAGTGTGAAATTCTGAGGTTGGAATCCAACCAGTGATGTAGCCAGAATCTGTATTTAAGTAATCAGTTCATCAAGGTCATAAAATAATAGTAATAGACCAGTGAAATGGGGCAAAGAAAGAGAGGTTTTCTACCTCTGTAACCTGGTTTTCAATTTGTCATTGTTGGTTCTACTCTAGTAAAAATTTGAAATCATTCAGATCATTTGTAGCCATTGTGTTTGTAGCTGTAAAACAGAATATTGCCACGCTTCATAATTGAGAATGTTTCATAAACTGTTGTTTTTATCAGGAGGTCGACAACAATGTGATGGGTCGCCAGATCAACTGTGTAGTGGCACATCCAACTCTTCCCCTTACCATTACAGCACATGAAGGCAGGCACATCCGATTCTTTGACAATACAACAGGGAAGTTGGTTCATTCAATGGTAGCACATCTTGATTCGGTTACCAGTCTTGCAGTTGACCCCAATGGACTATATCTGCTTTCAGGGAGTGAGTATTGCTGCCAGAGTGGATTCAGTATTGTTATTCTGTGAAGTAAATGTTTCTTAATAAAAGACTAATAATATGAAACGGCAAACATTGCATTTTAAAATGCATTAATTGTTGTTGTTGCAGGTCATGACTGTAGCATTCGCTTGTGGAATCTGGACAACAAAACATGTGTTCAAGAAATTACAGCCCACCGTAAAAAATTTGATGAGAGCATTTTTGACGTAGCGTTCCACCCCTCACGGCCGTACATTGCGAGTGCTGGTGCTGATGCTCTTGCCAAGGTGTTCGTGTGAAATTACTGGGGCAAAGAAAGGGAAGCAAGAATAAAAAGAGAACAGTGCCAGCAGGGAGGAGGGAGGGGTGCCACCAATGCAGACTGTTATGTTGTTAGTGGTGAATCTCACAGTCGTGAACAGCTCTGGCTGCTCATAGCAGAAGTTGTTAATTGCATGGTGAGGGTCATGCAGTAAGGGGGAGGGGGGGTGCCATGCAGGAACATCTTTAATTACATTTCTATCCTCAAGCAGAAAAGTCCCTATGGCATTGCTCCTCATGATTCTGCTCCCCCTCCCAATCCATCTTGCAAGACAGGTCAGACGGTGCCATGTACATTGACTGATAAAAGAAACATCGATGAAGAGGCAGTGACTGGGAGAACTCAGCTGATTTATTTTGTCAGTTTCACTAACTACATTCATGGAACTGTTCAGATTTCAGTATCTTGTATTTTGGGTTGTACAGTGGATGGAGAGTACAGTCTCAAATAACTTGATTGACAGCTGTCCTGCTTGTGCAGAAGTTGCCTGCATGCTATTCAGGACTAGTAAGTAGGAAGATCAAAGTATGTCTTTATATGCTGTGGTGATGAGATGTGGAAGGGGGAGGGGACATGGTGGAGGGAGGGGATTTTGACACTGCTTACCAAGTGAAGACCCATTCATTTTGTCCATATATTGATGACTGATGGTAGCTTTAAAAAATGTATGAATGAATATTGCATGTAGTGTGTGTGTGTGTGTGGAAGTTTGCATGCCAATATGTTACTGAGGTATGATAACTGGCATCATTGAATTTTAAAGTGGGATGATGATTAGAGTGTACATATAATACTGTAGTGCATTCAGGTGGATTACACAGATCGCGCCGTCTGACCTGATTTTAACTGTCATTTACACAGGGAAACCTAAGAGGTACTGTGTGATGTTTTATTTAATATGTGGACTTCTACTGACATATCTTCATAATGTCATGGCTGTGGCTTTTGTACTGTAAACAGTAATACTTGCAGAAATTCCCATTGCAGCTTTAATTTTCAGTATATTTGTAGCATTTGATGAATTTGCAGGTAATAGTTCTGTTAAAACTGGAAAAAGACTGAGATATATGTGTGTTGCTTCATCATATCTGTGTTGAAAAATTAAACAAAGGAATGTGCCAATTTATTACACTGGTTCATATTAGAGCAATAATTTTGTTAAAGTAAACTCGGTGTGTCCTGTTATTTATACTTGTTTTCTCTTCTCTCTTTAATTTTTTGTAACTCATTATATTTACTTCCATTATCCAGGAACATGTGCAGACAGAGTTGCCATCTTCTTCCTTGAAGTTCATATTCTCTCAGAATTATCATAACATGCCTTTTATGTTTTGCTGTGTAAATGGCTGTTTATGGTGAGTCTTATTTTACAATGTGAGATGGTCTCCATCCTCTGCCATACCCATAACCCACGATATTGTAGGTTCAGGTTTGGGTTAGAGGTCTGATATTGTCTCTGTATATGTTAACTTATATGTAACATTTTTTTTTAAATGGCTGCACTGTATATTGTGGTGGCTGGCTAGTGCAAGATGGGCAGTCAGTTCAATATTATTAGAGACAGGAAGTAAACAAAATGTGTGTTTAACTGTAAAATATTGTATTTAAAGTAGAACTACTATGTAGCTCCATAAACATATTATTATGAATTCATTTTTATGAAGTTTGGTAAAGGCTCAGAGCAGGCGATGTTCAGAACTGGATGACCATATGTATGATTTGTGTTTACACGTAATTATTGCTAGAGTTTTCGTAAATGATTAATATTATGCCTTATTAAAGTAAGCATCTCTTTCATTTCCAAATAATATTATGTTATTAAAGTTCATCGATAAAATTAAATGTTCGTTCGATATGAATCTTGTTGATTTTACAGTACGTGATTTGCTCTTTTTCTTCTTCTGTGCGTAAATGAAGGAATGCCTGGTTTTGATTTTTCTGCTAAGGATTTAGGTGCTGTGTCTATCTTGTCTGTCTTGTCAGTGGCTGGTGTGAGGCACTTGTCATGAATATGCCTACTTCAGTAGCCATAGTGGAGAGAGTAATTTTTTAATTTTGGATTATGAGTAAATGTGAGTGTTGTCCGAGTGTGTAAAAAAAAATATATATATATACACACCGTATGTAATATTTTCTGCATGACTGACCAGAGCCATTGATCAATAATTGATTGTTCCTCTATAAATTGCACAACATATATCCTAAAAGATACAGAATAACCAAATCAGCAGTATCAGAAGGCGGTCCAATGTTTATACGAGGTTCTTTTCCTTAGCTTGCTCTCTCTCAGGACTTCAGTGGGGTCTTACAATGCTACTGTCTGAGGACCATTTTCCTACCCTCCTAAACCTATTTTGGTGATGGAATCTTGTTCAATTGTATATGTACAGTCCATAAAACCACAGCTCTTTTAATAAGCTAAACAAGGCTGCTTGTAAATTCCCTAATTTTAATGACATGTCTCATGTGAATTGGTAATAAATGCAGATACAAATGCGTATTATCACAGTACTTTGCACAGCTTCCCCTTACTGTGTTTAAATACTGTTAGGTACATGCCTGTTCATAGTGGCATCAGATGCTGGTTTTTACCAGTTGCCCTTGTTAATAAAGTTGTTGATAGAGTAGCAAACGTGGTGAACTTTTTTTTCACAGAAGTCAGTTGAGATGGTGTAACTTGTGAGTTGTGTTTCTATAGGGCAGGAATGGTGAACTGGTGGCGCTGGTGCCAAGTCCATCTGTGTCTGAGATTTTGGCTGTCATCAATGATAATTGCTTTTGTCTATATTGACATCTGGATAATTATTACATGACCAAGTAACATTCATATGTGTTTTTTTGTTCCACTCTGAATTCCAAAATCTGTGGGTAATAATAGAGAAAGATGGATGAAGTACGTTCTTGCATTTTCTTTTTGGTACCACTCCTTACTGATTGTTTTCTGTTACATACATAAAATGTGATTTATGAAGTTACATTCCAAATGAAATGAATGCCAAAAGATTGTGCCACCTTCAGAGCAACACTCGAGCCAAAATTTTGAGACGTTTAATGAATGTGTAACAGCCGAATTCTCTTTAAAGTCCACAAGGGCAGTACTAGAGCAATGATGATGTTTGACACCACTAATTATTGGTAAGTATAACTTAAGATACAAATTTGGCACCAGAGAACAAAAAGGTTTGCCATTCCTACCATAGTGTGCCCATCCTGGGGATACCATTATTGCTGGTCGGGTAAGCAGACTGTAACAGTCATGTAACAGATCTCCATTGCGGAGATATTTTGACAATAAAAGTAGGATATACTTTTACAAATACAAACTGAAAATTAATTAGAATTGTATTCTCAGTGGTTCAACTGCAGTGTGATTCACATTTACCCCCGCTGCTTCTGCATATGTGTTTTTGCCTGTTGGTGTCTTCATCAGTTTTCATTTTATGAAATTAAGGAATTCTTTAAACTTAATGTCTATTATTCAGGAAGCATATTCAGTCTTATAACATCTGCAGCCTGTTGAACATGTGAACATAGAATGATACATGTGTGTGCTTGACATGGCACTGAAAGTGTAGTCTGTACTAGGAATGAAGCCCTGGTTGGGGAAATGTTAAAGAGGTGTGGGCTGTTTTTATACTAATTCTGTTCTTTAGGTCAAGAAATTATTGTAGAGGTACTTGATCAAGTCTAGGATGCCAGTACTGGGATTGGAAGTAGTAATATAGCTGGATTAATGTGCAAATGCAGAACATGTGGCATCCTCGCTGTGTACATACCCAGTTTCACACTTTGGATTTCTATAACTGAACTATAAATGGACTTACGAGCATATAAATTGTGTGTGAAAAAAAATTGAAATCTGGCACTCCATGTAGCCCATGTTTCCATACCCTAGCAACAGTGCTGCAAATGAGGGTAGTAAGTATTTGGTGTTGGCTGTAGAGCTCATTACAAGATTTGTAGAAAAGAGGTTAAAATTGGTCCTATGCTTAATTATGGTGTATGCCACGAACGCATCTTAGCCTTGGGGTAAAGATCCTCGGGTATGCATTGAATAGAAGTCTGGGTGGGACCCAGAATCCGTCTTGATACTTTGGTGAAGTGAGAAACCTCTTCCACTAGCAGGAAATCGAACCAGATTCCACTACAGAGAGCAGCCAATGTGCCGTAATACTCATAGTGACGCTATGCATACATTTTGTAACCTGAATTTAAAACTGATTTATATTTTTTGGATTAGGCCGAAGGTTACACCATAGGATTGTAGCTTGTAACTTTAGGGCCTTAGTATGATTTTAACCTGGCGCGACTATTTATAAACCGAATCATACGAAGTATATATTGTTAAAAAAATGAGCGTATTTTCAAAAACACGGTTGTCTTTTTCTAGGCTCTGTAGGTAAGATAAGTTCTGTTTTTGTATGCTTGTATGTGTATTATTGTTTGTACCTCAGTCTTGTGTAATCACAACTCCCTGGTCGTACCACTGGCTGAATTGAAATAACTGTAGACCATCAATCGTCTGCAGTTTTTGCATGGCGGTATGCGAAGGGCAGTGTGATGTACTAGTCGGAAGCCGTGGCGGTAGTAGCGCGTTAGCAGTGGTACTGAAAAATGACAGAATCATAGGATGGAGTGCTGGTACCAGAAGAAGCCCCAGATGTGAAAACATGTGGGAGGAACAAAAGAATTAAGGTTAGTACTGCTCTGTGTGTTCTTTGTGTGCTTTCCGCATCGTGAGGTTAGAACATACTTTTGTAGGTTAGAGGACAAATTTCGGTGTTACTAGTCTGTGTTTTGGTACTCCAACCTAATAATAGTTTGCTGTATGTATGTTTCTATTTCGTATTCATATACTCCACTATTGTCCTTATTTGAAAACATTAGAATACCGTACCATCTTAAGAAAGGCAGTTACAAATGCAGTGTAAGGTACACACACTTGTAAATATTACGAGATTGTGTGTGAATCGAAGATTAGGTGTATGGGTGTTAAACGAAGCGTGGAAAGCAATAGACAAAGTAACAGGGCAGGACAGGCAAACTTGTGGGTCTGAAAATGCTGGTATGGGATTAGATGTGTAGATACTCATGAACGTGTAAAGCAGTATTACGAATGGCAGCAAGGCAACATGAGTGAGATGGTAGGTTTGGGAGCTGACAGAGAAGACGGAGAGTACTGAACTAACATTTGTGTGGTTGCATTAACAGGAGTGTAATTTAAAAGAAATAAGTAAAATGGCAAAATAAATACAGTATGGAAAGCTAGAACACGGCGGCAAAGGTGTTGGATAGTGTTCGTTAGCACTGTAGGGCTATCGAGAAATGAATAAAAGTGTCTTAGGACGGAAAAGAACGGGAATGCGTGGTTGTTAATAGGACTGTGGAAATTGTAAAGAATTAGAAAGAAAACAGAGAAAGGAAGGTAACAGTTCTGTTTACACAAACAGGATTGCAAGTGTGTTATTGAGTTGTCTATAAACTAAAAATGGAGGAAGGGATTTCTGAGTGACATTCCTATTCAAGAGGAGGTAGTTCGTAAGACACTAAGATGTACAAATGAACCACTTGTCACAGATCGACGAAAATATTAACACAAAGTTAAATGTAAGTTGTTTAATAACGTTCAGTACTTGTAAAAACATGTGAACGTAATGGGGAGGGAGCTACCTCCATGACAGCCCGGAGTTAAACAGAAGGTAGCCCCAAGAAATCGAAGTAACAGTGTAAACACTGCAATTGAAGAAATTACATTGATGAAAGGAAGACTTTCTACACCCTCAAAGACCCAGCGTCACGAGATGTAAAATTGATTCATGTGATTAATGTGTTAACGTCAAAACGAAGGGGCCAAGGAAGCGAAATGATGGATCTTGTGGATTAACAATAACGAACAAGGTTAGGTGGCCTACTACTCGTTTATTCGGCGCACTAAAACCTGTCTAATTCTGACTTCGCACAGTGGGTTTTGTGCTGATTTGTGTGTGTGTGTGTGTTTTCGAATTTACGAAATATCGGACAAGTAATTGCTGGAAGGCATGGCTTCAAAGACATGTATATTGTTGAGCGATACAGATTGGTAAAGTAGTAGAGATTTTTATTCTTTAGTTGTAATACCTACCGCAAATCAAAGCAGTTATTTTAAGCAAACAGGTGAGGTTAACAGGAAATGAGAGGATAGTAGACTGAAGTTGTACGTGAGAAAGACCTCCTGATGATGAACTTGTTCTTTCGAAACACGTAGTAGTAATTTAATTGGAATAAATTAATGAAATAAAGGTGCATCTTGTTGGTCTTTCTCACGTATATGTATCACGATGCACGGTTCAGAGAATGTAAAGTAGGCTGAAGTTCTTCCTTGAAGCATTTGACCAGAAGCAATTCCGAATCCTAAACAGAACAAGGACTAGGAAAACTGTTATATGCCTGCAGGAACGGCTTAGATGGGACAGAAATTCGGACCTTTTTTTACACTTTATACCCTGACACGAGGTGAATAGTATGCTTCTTCCGTACGAGGTCCTTATGGATCGTATATTGTCACAGACGTTTGTATACACAACCCAGAAAATGTAAACAACTGCGAAATTGCACCAGAAGAGGCTCACTTATGTATGGTGTTGGTATTACAGCTATATGGACTTGTGCTTGTTGACGTGTGTAGTCTAGAACTTTGAAACCTTCAGAGTGTTCTTTTTAAATGATGAAAGTGAGGGCGACTGACGCCTGAAGTACATGTTGGACTTATGATCCATTGTTGTTATTAAACTCCATGAGGATGACACCTTGGTGCCGAAATATGTAGGACTTGGTACCTAACAAGCAGTTCTTTTTATGACATATACTTTACTGTATTTTTATTAGTGCATTTTGTTAGTTAAAATATCAAGTATAAAGAACAAAAAGAAAGTCCGACTTTTAACACACAAACAGAGAAACAAAATGTAATTGAAATCATCAGAACGTTTGAAGCAAAAGAAATTCATTGTGGAAGACCAAAATATAAACGTCTCTACCTGGAGAGCTCACAGTGAGGTACCTGATGTTCAATGAAGGCACAGGAAGAAGCCCGAATATGAAACACGGAAAGTATTTCAGATTTTCAGCGAAACGTAACATTGTTTTCGGTTTGCCAGCAACAGAATATTGTCATTTGTGTTGTCTAAAATTGAATGAAGGCAGCACATGCGAAATTGTACGTAATGACACAGACATTTAGGCAGCAAATCCAACCCTTTTCAGTGGAGGATAATTGGCGGCTGCCAGGAGACCTTATCGAGTACAGTTTGATTTTGGTGCATTTTTATAAGGCACTTAGACTAGATGTCTTTAAAAAATGGACCAAATGTGAAATTTTGTGAACAACGGGAACAAAACTTTTTGCAAACCGGATTTCAGGGCAGAATTTAAAAGCCGACATTGCCCTTGTCCTATTAATGTGACTGCATGACGGTACCCCGAGAACTGTCAGTGAAATTCAGTTCTGACCGTAGTACATTTCACCGAGAACTGCAGTTTGTGTTCATGTTGTCCATTCTGTTGTATTCCACAAAGGAAATGTTCAAGGAACCGTACTTATTCCCTATTCCAAGTTAAGGGGCGACTGGTCGTCCAGTGCTGGAGAATATCTCCTTCTGTCGGACTCATTTGAGTGGGTGTTTCCCCACTTTTTCACATGCGGGTCGTAATGGGTTCAGTTTGGTAAACCTTGTGTTCTTTTTGGAAAAGGAAACGATAAGTGAAGTTTAGATACATAGTAATTATAAATACCACCATTTTATACAGGATAGATAAAAGAGTAAAGCTATCCGTGTAAGGCCTGGGCTAGCCGTTAGGCCCCAGGAGGTTGAGGCTCCCGGAATATCTAGAAAATCGGCACATGAAGGTAGTAAGGCAGTCAGCCGTGCGCACCGGCCGCCTTTCCCCATCATTAGATATCCCTGGTACTCATTTCTGTGAGAGGCTGAAAAGACCCAAGGGCCAATGAGAGCATAGGGAATAGAACCCGCGACCTTCCTGCTTGTAGCGCAGAGCCTCAACCGCGTACTCCTGTACAGGATAGGCCCTATCTCAAAATGAGCAGGTAGGCTTATTCCAATCATGTTGGAAAAACAACCAGGTCTACTGTGATGTGAAGTGTTATTTTGTACGCGACGTATCTAGAGCCAAGAGAAATGTGTTCAGCTTTGTGATTAAACAAAACAGAAAATTCACCAGTATGTACACTCTGCTGCCTATGAAACTGATGTTTGTGAAGAGTGTTCATTCTGGCGCTCTGATAGGACGGAAGAGCCGTGATTAACTTAAGTAGAAGGTACATATGGAGGGACAGTTCTTGCTCTGCGACACCTGCGAAGAATCCCATTCAAAAGTCTTAACAGACAGGAAGCGCAGAGCATTCACTACGTCGAGAAAAGTGAAGCCAGAGTGCAGGCCGAGAAGTGCTTGTGTGCTGGCTGTAACTTCGATAATTATTTAACCTAGAATGTTGTAAAACGCTTCCAGCACAGTTTGGAAATATTTTATTAAGCACACATTACACTTGCAGAAATTTCATTATTTTCTTGCACTAAGCCCAGATAGAATTGCCCTGTGGTGTATAACGAGTGGGCCGCGGACCCCTAGGAGGCAAAGTATTTATGCCAAGTAACATACCATCGTTGAAAGTTATGTTCTACTAGTTAGTCAGTGAGAATATTGAATTATAATTAAATCAATTTGTAATTGATTCACATTCTTTGTAAAGTTATTTGATTGTACGGTAAGAAGAAGTGTCTTCAGTTTTCGGCTGTGATGATGTGGTAGGTGCGTAATTTACTTGACAAACGGATAATTCTCCACCATGTTACGACGTCTCCTTACGAAGCTGTACAAGAATCTTACAGTTGAGAAGTACAGGATCTCCACAGCGCTAATGAAACTGAAACCAATGAAGAGGCCCAGCAGACCACCAGTACTGGCTGCAAGACCGACAGTAAATAATTAGCCAGGTTAACAAGAACTTTGACTAAGAAACACAACTTATAAAGCATACCGTGTATTCTGCTTTTTAAACATCTCGTCCATCTTGGTCTAAGGAACAAACTAAGCTAAGTGAAGCAAAGAAATACGCAGTAATAATTATAAGCTGTCCCTGTTTTCTAAGGAAGGTGAACACGTCCTTTTGACCTCACTGACATTATTGTTAATATTATATAAATTCAATACCATAGGACCTTACACTGTAAAGGCAAGGAAGGGCAGTATAACTTATGCTATTACCTAATAAATAATATTTACACTTCAAAATACTATATGCCGCTGAATTAGGTTTCACGTTCAGTGTGAATGACAAGTCCCAGGTTAACATTTTCGGACTTCGTTTGAGCAGGCGCAATATCAAGCGGTATATTGTGAAGTATACAAGTGATGTTATCACACGAGCAGGGTAGATTTTGTTGGTGTTGATGCGTGAAAAATTGTCACCTTTATGTGTTTCTAAAAGGTGTTTTTTTTTTGATGCTACATATGGGAAGTGTCATGAGCTTTTGTATTCGGTTCACATGGTGCAGCACATCTTCTTTCGGTCTTTATTTAAGAACAGAATAATAACTTATCTAACGCTTGTTTTAACCCTTGTTAAGCGCAGTGGTTAACATGTGCAGCACCTGACCTCACATAACGTTCAAAAGATGTACTTGTGTTATTACAGTTCGAACCAACGAATTCACTCAGCTTTGTTAAAATCGTCATATTATTGCAACACAGCAACTCCTACATATTTCGGGCCTTATTAGCCCATCATCAGGGAGCATAAAATTGTACAAAAGAGTTTCTTATGCTATTATGTGTTCTGTGTGGCCCAAAACATGTAGGTGTTGGTGTGTTGTAATATTATCGTGATTTTAATAAAGTTGAGTGCATTCTTTGGTTCGAATTTTAGTAATTGAATTATAGTGGACGGAATGGAGAATGTGAAATGTACTTGAGTGTTCTGTAAGGTTCTAAAAATCAACAGCGATACCGCTATGTTCGTTGTTAACCAATTGCTTCTTGGAGTAACATGGCCGAGTGTTTCTTGGAAGTAGGAAATAATTGCTTTAGTGTTATATACAAGAACTCCATACTTCAAGTGGATAAAGTGGCACAGAGATAGCCCTTCACCGAGTACTTTATTTTTCCATTGCCAGCATCATTCTGCCGGTCTTCCATACTCACCTTCAGTTTCAAGGCTACTATTAACAGAAAAGCAAACGAGCGGAATGTGGAAATCTTCTAGCAAAGTTATGCTCTTTCGGAAATTGTTAATCCGTCATATTTTGTACGAAATTTCTTTAACAGTTACTGTATGATTGTATCTGCGACACTGCGGGAAGTAGGAAAGTACAGTATGGCAACTATGTGGAAAACGGAAAACTAATTTATGTTGTTTTCAATTCCTGGTCTCCTCTATCCCCACCGCTTGAAATAAAACGTTTGAAGGAAGGCAAGTGCCATTCTTATTCGCAGAAATATCTATGTAAAGCAAAGGTGCAGACGTCGTTAGTCAAGGTTTCTACTGTAATACTTACACAGAAACTCGGTGAGACCATACATTTCCGTCTTGTAGTAGCTTAGGAATTGCGTGTTTGTATAAAATATGTGCACAACTGCCAAATTCTCTCTGCAAATAACACATTAAAATAAGATAAAAAAAATCATATAAAAGTTGGTACGGCCTAGTCAAATTACAAATGTCTTTATCAGTTCAAATACAAGCTTATTTTTCGATAATAATCAAGTACAAAAGTAGGCGGTTCACAAACCGGAAGTAAACAATGTGATCTCTAGTAAGGAGCTTGGTGTATTAACACAACTATAGTTGTGTTCGACTGTAAGTATTAATACACCAAGCTCCTTACTATTGTACAAACACAAAGGGGATGACGCACATCAGAATAATGTGATCTCTCACTGAAATGGAAACACCAATTCTTATATGGGTGGAGATTATTTAACACTCAAGCACTGAAAAGAATATTTGTGATTAAAGCAGAGACAGTAAGAGGCTCTAGAACACCAGCACACAAATGTTTCAAGAATCCAGGAGCCTCCTCCAAATTCTAGGCGATGGAAAGATGACGTGAAGCAAGTTCAATATTGAGGATTCAGGCATAATTATGGAGTGACCTGCGAGCATCATTGTTATCTGGCTTTTTCCGATCGGTGCATGTGAACTGATACACATTTTTGTATGCAAGGAAACTACTGCAATAATTATGGCAAAATAATGGGCGCCAACACGTAGTCGTCCAGAAGTTTTGTACCCTTGGAGTAGAAACTCACATCAAGAGGAGGTTCACAATTTGTTTTCTTTACCAAGTAACATATTATTGACTTAATAAAGTCTAAGGGATAAAGATGAGGGAAACATGTAACCTGCAAGGAGTGGGTGAGGTATTCATACTAAAAACATTCAGATACGCTTCTGGGAAGAGACTACTTGGAGAGACCTAAGAGTAGTTGGGGAAGTGATAGGCAGACGTACCTTTCAAGAATAAAATTTGAAGGAATAAACTGAATTCAACTTTGCAAATCCTTTCAGTACAAACAAATGCACATTTCTACTATAAAGTATTTCACCCATAATTAGCTCATACATGTTTCGACATAACTGCCATCGTCACGTAGGAACTGATTATGAGTGAAATACTTAATAGTGGAACTGTACATTTGCTGGTGCTTTAAGGATTTGTATATAATTTCCAGTGCGCGGAATGAAAAATATGAAAATGAATTCAACTTCTTTAGAGTGAAGACAAATCATGCGATGCTGTGGGCATGATTGATGTATGGGTGGATTCCTTGAACACTTGACTGTCAACTTACAAGGAAAGATTCTGGTCCATTGGGACGTTGTACTGTTAAGTGAGGCTAACTGATACCGACGTCATTTCGAAACGGCGAGTTCTCTTAACTCCACTGTCACAGCGTAACTTCCCGAAAGAACAAAACTTCAACTTCGACACTTTGGAAATCTCGCACCTCGCAACTTACAAAGCAGAATTTATCCAAATTCGCCAGTTTTCCATCTTTGCAGAAAATATTATACTATCTGTAATGTAAACCAGAGCAGCGTTTTTATCGTTGCACCGTGCATTTTGAAATCTACGCAGTTCACTCACCAACAAATGCACTATTTATTAACTTGGTTAAAAGTTTTAAATTTACATTAAAATACACAATAATATCGCTCCTACATG
>Ga0123353_10005755_pt1 | contig 16354 bp, 11 predicted proteins | sample TergutLab28metaG_3_FD_92763 | JGI IMG/M metagenome (GOLD analysis project Ga0123353, IMG submission 92763) | Labiotermes labralis P3 segment gut microbial communities from Petit-Saut dam, French Guiana - Lab288 P3 | ecosystem: Host-associated > Arthropoda: Insects > Digestive system > Gut ... | reverse complement strand
TCAAAATTGTATCCGTCGGCATCGGGATAGATGTCGATGTAATTATCGTGTACCCCGTACAGAATGCCGAGCGAGTTGCAGAGTTCGAGCGTCTTCTGCATTTCGGCAAGCGTTCCCAGCCGGGGATTCGGCGGGAAAATATCGGGCAAGCGGTCATCGTAGCCGTAGTGTTGCCAATTATGCACAATAAAGAGGGAGTCGGTCAGCCCATACTTGGCGGCGTTTTCGATGATCTCGTGGTGTTCCCGATACCGTCCGCCCCAAATATCAAAGACGAACCGTCCCGCCTTCGTCGCCACTCCCGCCGATGGCTTTGCGAGGTGCAATGGACGAAACCGGATCGCACAATCCAACGCCCCCTCTGTGCCGGGAAGCAACGTGATCGTCGTGCCCGGATGCACCGAAAGCGTATATCGCTTCGCCTCGGGATCAACAATAAAACTCCCTATCGGGGTGCTGGTCGCTTGCAAGACGGAGAGACCGTTCTCGAAATCGATCCCGACATGCGACGTGGACAAAGTATGTCCATCGGCTTGCACTGTGAACGCTTCCGGTTCGACGATGCAGTAGCCATGTCCGAAATAGACACGCGGAGCATGGTGCGTTGCCGGTCCGAATTCGATGCGAGTGATGAGAGAGTCTGGCGAAGCGTGTACCCTAAACTGCAACGCAGGTCCGCTTTGCAAGATGGAGAAAAACAATGTTCCTGTGTGGTCGGCAGTTTCGATTTCTTGCGTCCATGTATTTTGCAATATTTGTTGGATGATACGAGCGGCATCCGGCGAGATCCGAAATCCGCTAGATACCCTAGACACCTCCGTGTCCTCCGTGGAACCTCCGTGCTCTCCGTGGTTATTCTCCATGAGACGTTGCCATTCTCCGACACTGACGGCACTTGACTCACCGCCGACGAGTTGCCCTTGCACCCAAACACGGAACCCATCAAACTGCACTTGCTTTTCCGCATTGCCGACACCGATCACACCGTCGATGAAACCATGCTTGCCGAAGGTTACAGCTCCGATGAGTCCGCCGTCGAGATGGAAGACATGGGTGTTTGGCGTGTCGGCTTCTCCGTCACCCCCGCGTTCTCCGTCACCCCCGCGCAGGCGGGGGTCCAGAGAGTTAGCGTTCACGTCTTCCGTCTGGATTCCCGCCTGCGCGGGAATGACGGCTCTTGATGCCATCTTGATCGCTCGCAAGTTTTCAGCAAAAAATGCTTGCTTTTCCTCGGCGGTCAGCACGGCAGGTTTCTCACCAGCAAAAAGAATCACATCCCCCCAAAAGCACTGGTCGCAGACCGTGTTCCGCTGTGGACCGGGATCGCTTTCGAGCGTCAGCAAAATTTCCTGCCCGGCAAACTCGGCGAGATCATCAGAGAGATTCACCGTGTGAGCAACCCAAGTTCTTTCGGCACAATGCCTCTCATAAACAGTCTTGCCATTCACCTTCACCCGATAAGTCACACCATCACTGGGTGGCTCCGGCGGATGCGTGTCCCGCATCGCACTGAAAAAGGAGAGCGAAATCGGCTGGGTACCTGGTGATTGGGTCTCCGGTAATTGAGGCTCCGGCAACTTGATCCGATACTCCACACCGACATTACCAACCCCGCCGCGCCACGGCGGGTGCATTCCAATCGACTGCCGAGTCACTCCGCCACGCTCCATCATTTGCAGGGAAATACTCGCCGAACTGACCGCATCGTTTCCCTGAAAGCCAACAGGCAAAATCTGCGGCGGACGGTTATCGTAATTCCAAACGCCTCGATAAGTATCAAGCGTTGCCAACGCCAATCCGCCGCGAGTGGGGAGCACATTGAGCGGCAGTTCCGCCGGGTCGATAATGTACTCTCCTCGCAACGGATTTCTCGGTGTTGCTCCGCTGGGAAATACCGTTTCGATCACTTGAATAATATGTGCCGTAACAGTCTCACCGTCAAGTTCAAACTCCGCATCCAACCGCACGGGATAGTGTGCCGTATAAGTACCAGCACGGGCGAGGACATTGACAGTCACCCCTGAGGTACTTCTGGGGGACAATTCCATCTCGAACGAAAACGGCGACGTGCCTTCCAAAAACTCAAAGGTTTCGATGGTACTAAACGTCAACTTCACGGGCAACACGGCATCACTCCGGTTCTCCAGCGTTGCCGCAAGTTTGAGCGGCTGGTTGAGTTCGGTGATTCTCTCTTGCTGCGCTAAGCGATTGTTGGTCCCAAAGTGCATCGACAGCGGACCGTGGGTGGTGCGGTGCGTCGTGTAGGCGAAGAGCGGGGCGGAGAGGGAAAGGATGAGACAGAATAGAAGTGTGCGCATGGAAATCTCCGAAAGAGTGAAAGTCTGTCCCAAAGCGTAACAGGAAAGAGGGTGAAAGTCAATGCGGCGCACTCACCGCATTCGCTCCACCCGGACTCTCTCGATGCGGCGACGGGTAACGGCAACCACCGTCAGACGGACGGTTTGTCCGTCGTGCTCGAAATCAACCGACTCCCCCTCATCAGGAACATGTCCTAATGTCGAAAAGATGAATCCCGCCACCGTGTCATAATCCTCTTCTTCCGGTAAATGCAAGTTCAACTGCTCGTTCAGATCGTCAATACGCACTCTGCCCAACACATCAAACACGTCGGGATTCACTTCCGTAATGGACTCGTCCGTAACAATCGCATCATGCTCGTCCGTAATTTCGCCGACGATCTCTTCCAGAATGTCTTCCAACGTTACGATTCCCGCCACGCCGCCGTACTCGTCCAACACGATGGCTAAATGTCCCTTTGCCCTGTCGTCGGAATCGCTCCCCTTCGGTCGGGCGTTCTGAAATTCTTGTAGCAACGTATCGACGGGCTTCGTTTCAGGAATGAACAGCGGTTCCGACATCAATTCCGTCCAGGGGCGACGTTGCTCGGGATTGTTCAACGCTACTTCCCGAAGCAGGTTTTTCGTGTGAATGACCCCGACAATATCATCTCGGGTTTCCTTGTACACAGGAATGCGCGAATGAGTCGACGAAGTGACGATTTGAAGCATTTCTTCCCACGAAAGGGCATCCGAAATGCACCGCATATCCGTTCGCGGTGTCATGATTTCGGAAACGACTACTTCTTGCAGTTCGATAACCCCTTCGATCATTTCACGGGCATCTTCTTCGAGTCGACCTTCGCGGTGTCCTTCGGTAACAATGGTGCGAATTTCTTCTTCAAACGCATCTTCGTCTTCGGTATAACCTGCGAGTCGGCAGTAAACGAGGGTAATGATCCGGTCAACCAACAGGAGCGGATAGAGCAACGTTTTCGTGGTGCTCCAGAGGAACCAGCCGAAATAGACAATGGGAGTTCCCCAGAGTTTGACGAAAGCGCGGGGCAACCAAAAGTCGGCAAGAACAACGCAAAATATGATGACGGCAAAAAAAACAGAAACAACGAGAGCAGATTCTTGATGAAGACTTTCAGGTGGTGCAGGTGGGATTTTTTCGTAAAAAAAGAAACCTACCAGAAAAAGGGAAATACACAGGAGTCGGGCAAGACTGACTGCTACCCCGACATCTTCGTGTTGTTTGAGGATCACGGCGAGACGTTCTTCGGCACCGCGCCGCCGACAAAACCTTTCTAATTTGTGCCTAGAAAAAGATTTGAGCGATCTGGCACCCAGCGAAAAAATAAAAATGACAAAAAATCCCAAAGGGACAAGGTTAAACATCCGTCTCCAAGTGTATCACGTAATAACAGTTCCGTGATTCTACCCGGAAGGGATTCGCACGTCAAGGTGTAAAACGTTACTTGCCGGTTGCGTGTCGTTCACTTGCATTTCCCATTGTTTCGACTAGAATCAGAATAGGAGGACGATATTATGACACGATACATCAATACAGTGCATCCGGAAGCGTCAGAAAATTTGCTGACGCTTTGTTCCTCACCCCGACAGTCCGTATCCGCGTTCCTGCAATTTGCGTTCCAAATCGTCCATAAATCCCGGTTTCGGAATCCCTGTCAGTTCCAATCGCATTTCGGCGGATAAACTGATTTCGATCCCGCGATCAACACTGTTTTCCGCTTCCAACACGATGTCGATGTATTTGTCATTCAGCGCAAAAATTCTCTGATTGGAAGAACCTCTCCACTTATGTCCACCATTCAACTCATGGATGTAGGGACCATCGACTAAAATGTCAATATGCTCTAAAATACCGGCAATGCGGGGGTCATTCTGGAGTTCGGTTAGCAGTTTGCCGGTGTAGCACATCACGGAGAGTTGCCGAGGATCATTCTTCACCAGCCGCAAAAAGGTTTCCAGTGCCGTGATGTCTTGCTCGAAAGGTTCGCCTCCTGAAACGGTTACGCCTTCAATGCCTTCGATGTTTGTTAGCCATTCGTATAATTCCGTCGGCGTATATTCGGTTTCGGGTGGTGCCGCATTCATTTCCTCGGCAATGCAATGCGGACATTTTTTTGAGCAACCGTGCGTCCAGATGACCGCTCGGCAACCGGGTCCGAGGACGTTTGATTTCGGTTTCAGTCGAGCAACTTTAAGAGGTAACTCCGCCATCGTAATACTTTTCGACAATGCTTTGCAGTCCGCCTTTGTGTCCGACACCGGTGGCTTCAAATCGCCATCTGCCGTCTTGAAGGATCAAGTTGCCGAACTCAACGGCAGTTTCTGTCGAAAAGTCCTCTCCCAGTTCGTATCGGCAAATCTCTTCGCCGGTGTCGGTATTGCATATCCGAATGTACGCATTTTGGACTTGTCCGAAGTTCTGTTTGCCTCTTATTTCGGCATCGTGAATGGACGCGGCAAAGACAATGGACAAAATCTGCGGAGCAACCTTGGTCAAGTCTACGAGGATTTGTTCGTCATCATCGCCGTCGGAACTGCCCCCCGTCGGATCATCGCCTGTGTGGGTGCAGGCACCATCGGGAGAGTTGAGGTTACTGTAGAAGACGAAATAACTCGGTGTCGGAATTTTGTGGTTCTTGTCGAGCATAAATGCCGTTGCGTCGAGGTCGAAATCGTGTCCCGTTTCGGCGGGGTCCCAGCCCAAGCCGACCGTGATGTGCCGAAGTTGTCCGATTACCGCCTGTTGTCCCTTGCGAAGATTGATGACCATGGTATGTTCCTTTCAGGTTAAATATAGTTTTTGTTCAAAATCTCGTCGAACCTATCGGTTTCGAATGCTGTTCCGATAGCACGAAATTGCCAGCCGCCCTCTTGTCGGTAGAGTTCCCCGAAGATCATCGAGCATTTCCCGTCAAATGCCGGTTCACTCGAAAGATCATAGCGGAACATTTCCACTCCCCGGGCATCGATGGCACGGATGAAAGCGTTGTCCACCTTTCCGAAGTGCTGCTTCTTTCGCAGTCCCTTGTAAATCGAAACCAGAAAGAGGATTTTGTCATACTTCGGATCCATCTGGTTGAGTTTGACGATGATTTCCTCGTCGTCTTCTCCTTCTTCTCCTTCTCCGGTAAGATTATCGCCGGTGTGGTAAATGTTGCCGGAAGGGTGCCGAAGACTGTGATAATAGATGATGTCTCCGCCGACGAGATGATTGTCGCCGGTGTCGGCAACTTTTCCTGCGGCGTTGAGCAAAAAGGCAATGGCATCCAAATCGTAGTCTTCGCCGCCCGTTTCTGCCACGTCCCACCCCAGAGCGATGGTAACGGATGAAAGATCGTTCTGTTCCTTCCGCAGGTTAATGGTTTGCCCTTTTTTCAGATTGATGGTCATCGTTGCCCTTTCTGCTGATCGATTGTTCACTCTTTGGATTATACATGAATGGAGTGAGCGGAGCAAGTCCCCAGTCTCACACCAACTCCTTCCACTTTGCCAGCAGTTGCAACGCATCCATCGGTTTGAGTTCATCCACGTTGATGTCTTGCAATGCCGAAATGACCGGATGATCGTCAGAACCAAAGAGGGAAAATTGCATCGTGCCGACTTTGAACTTGCGTCCGCCCACCGGAGGGCTTGCGCCCCCCACTCTTGCGCAAACGCTCCCCGCTTTTGCGCCACTTGCATGATTCTTCTCCAAATCGTCCAAGATTTCTTGTGACCGCTGCACCACCGATGACGGAACCCCTGCTAATTTAGCAACGTGAATGCCGTAACTCTTGTCCGCCGAGCCAGGGACAATCTTATGTAAGAAAACCACATCACCGCGCTCTTCCTTCACTGCCACGTTCAGATTACAGACTCCTTCCAGCGTTTCCGATAAGTCGGTCAACTCGTGATAATGCGTCGCAAACAGCGTCCGGCAGCCAATCCGGTTATGAATGTACTCGACAATCGCCCAAGCCAGTGAGAGACCATCATACGTGCTCGTTCCTCTGCCGATTTCGTCCAGAATGACCAAACTGTGCGGCGTTGCCTGATTGAGAATGCGTGCCGTCTCCGTCATTTCGACCATAAAGGTACTTTGTCCTCTCGCAATTTCGTCACTCGCGCCCACTCGCGCAAAAATCCGGTCGCAGATACCTATCGTCGCCTCACGTGCCGGAATGAAACAACCGACCTGTGCCATCATGCTGAGTAATGCCGTCTGGCGAATGAACGTGCTCTTGCCCGCCATGTTGGGACCGGTGATGAGGTGAATCATTCCACCGGAGGTAGGTTGCCGACCGCCGGACGGCAACGTGCGGTACTCCGCACTCGGCACCGCCTGTCGGCTATCGCCGACGCAACCGCCCAGAGGTCGGTTGCCTACCTCTTCTGCATTTCCCATCACGGTATCATTCGGCACAAATGTTCCTGCTGGTTCGAGAGCATCGAGCACCGGATGGCGACCATCAACGATGTTTAGTATCGGTTCCTTCACCAACGTCGGTCGGCAATAACCCCGCTCTCGTGAGAGTGCGGCAAACATTGTGATGACATCTAACTCGGCAATCGCTCTCGATATTTGCTGCAAAGTCGATCGGTACTCACACGTCTTTGCCCGGAGTTGCTCGAAGATTTCCGTCTCCAACGCAATCGCCCGTTCGGTCGAAGTCAAGACTTTCTCCTCGTACTCTTTGAGTTCCGGCGTGATGTATCGCTCCGCATGTTTGAGCGTCTGCTTGCGGATGTAGTCGCCCGGTATCTTCGTTTGATGCGTGTTTGTGATTTCGATGTAATAACCGAACACGGCGTTGTACCCGACTTTCAGCGTTGGAATGCCGGTTCGGGCAATTTCCGCCGCCTGATATTTGGCAATCCAGTCCTTTCCGCTGGTTTGCAATGACCGCAAGTCATCGAGTGCGGCACTAAAACCGGCTCGGATGAATCCCCCCTCCCGAATCAACGGCGGCGGATTCTCTGCCAGTGCCGACGTGAGAAGTTCTGTCAATTCTTCACACGGATCAATGTCCGTCCTGATGGTTTTCAGTCTAAAACACGAAGCATCGGCAAGTTTTTCCCGGAAATAGGGCAAAATTCGGAGCGTGCGAGCAATGGCGACAAGATCACGCGGCGTGCATCGGTTCTGCAACACCCGGGTCAAAATCCGGGACAGATCGTACACTCGGCGAAAGTGCTCTCGAATCGCCGTGGTGAGTAAATCGTCGTTGTAACACTCTTCGACGGCATCTTGCCGTTCCCGGATTTGCTCAATATCGGTGAGCGGACTGGTCAGTGCTTCCCCAAACATCCGCGAACCCATTGGCGTAATACAGTGGTCCAACACTCCGAGCAACGAACCATGGCGATGTCCTCCGCGTATCGTCGAAGTGATTTCGAGACTTCGCCGGGTTGCTTCGTCAATTTCCAACTGCGAACCGGTATGGTAGGGGATGAGAGTGTCGATCTGCGTCGAAGCCTGCTTTTGTGTGTCGTTGAGATAATCAAGAATGGCTCCAGCAGCGCAGAGTGCAGGTATATCGACAGGCTTGCCGGTGAAGCCGAAGCCCTCCAACGTGGATGTTCTGAAATGTTTGAGGAGTGTGTCGTGGGCAGTCCGAAAGCCGAATGTCCAATCGGGACGTTTGGTCTGCAATACCGAGATTTGCGGCGAAAGTTCAAGCGTTTCTTTATCGCTGTACAGGATTTCAGAAGGCGCAATTCTGGCAAGATGCTCCATCAGTTGGCTTCGAGGGACAACGGTGGCGAAAAAGTCTCCGGTCGAAAGTTCAACCCATGACAGCCCGACTTCGAGTTGAGGAGTCCGGTGATCTTGGCAGACGGCGGCGAGATAGTTGGACGTTTTCGGATCGAGTAGCGTTTCTTCGGTAACGGTGCCAGCGGAAACAATGCGAGTAATGGCTCGTTTGACGAGTCCTTTTGCTTTTTTGGGGTCTTCGATTTGATCGCAGACGGCAACGCGGTATCCGGCGGCGATAATTCTGGCGATGTAGGTGTCGAGTTGGTGGTGAGGAAACCCCGCCATCGGCATTCCGTCAGGTCCTTTATCGCGGCTGGTGAGGGCGAGACCGAGGATTTTGGCGGCAATTTTAGCGTCGTCGAGAAAAGTTTCGTAAAAATCTCCCATCCGAAACAACAGCAGGGCTTCGGGACAGGCTTTTTTCGCTTCGTGAAACTGCCGCATCATCGGCGTTTCAGGTTTGGAACTGGGGGAATTGTAGGGGGACGGCATGATACTTGTACGTATTGTACACCGTTACGGGGAATGTCAACTAACCTTCCAGCACATCATTCTCCCGATTCTTGGCGAGTTCGTTCGCTTCGTCTTCGTATTTCTTTGTCAATTTTTGGATTTCATCCTTGGTGGTATCCCGAGTGTCTTCCGAGAAAATTTTGCTCTTTTCGGACTGCTCCGCCGTCTTGTTGCCGTCTCGCCGGACATTGCGGATTGCCACCTTTGCCTCTTCGCAGAGTTCCTTCACTCGGGCAACCATCTTTTGCCGTACCTGCGTCGAAAGCGGCGGAATGTTCAGACGAACAACCCGACCGTCATTGTTCGGTGTGTACCCGAGGTCGGCGGCGATGATTCCCTTCTCGATTTCTTTGAGCGTACTGGCATCGAAAGGTCGGATCACAATTTGATTCGGCTCTGGACACGCAATGGTCGCAACCTGCTTGAGCGGAGTGGCGGCACCATAGACGGAAACTTTCACGGAATCAACGAGACCAGGATTTGCCCGACCAGTGCGGATGCCCGTCAGGTTTTGTTTCAACTTCAGGATCGCCTTTTCCATACGATCCTCGACATCAAGAAGGATTTCATCTGCCTGCATAACCGTTGCGTAACTTGTTCGAGCGTCTCTCTACTCCCCCTGATTTTAGCACATGATTGGGAAAAAGACAGAGCCGCGTCGTTGGGACGCAAAATCTTTCCAAATTGCTCTTTTCCCAGTTACCCATAATCTGTATAGTTCCCCATCGTCAATCGGCACCTTGCCCACGTTAACATGATCAGCCCCATCTCCGTTGTCAGTTCTGATGCCCAAATCGGAAGTAATGTCGAAATTGGTCCCTTCTGTGTGATCGAAGGAGGTGTTGTCATCGGAAGCGGCTGCAAACTCGACTCCCACGTGGTGCTCAAATCGGGTGTTACCATCGGCGAAAACAACCAATTCTACGCTGGCACCGTCCTCGGCGGACCGCCGCAACATGCTACCGCACTACCACCGTTTGGCAAAATCCGTATCGGAGACGGCAACGTCTTTCGAGAAAACACCACCGTTCATCTCTCATTGAAGGAGTCGGGCACCACACTCATTGGCAACGACAACTACGTAATGGTCGGTGCTCACGTCGGACATGACTGCGTCATTGGAAACGGCAACATTTTGGTCAACAATGTGATGCTCGGTGGTCATGTGGTCGTGGGCAATCGGGCAATGATCGGCGGCGGGTCGGCAGTGCATCAGAATTGCCGGATCGGTTCGCTCGTCATGATCGGCGGACAAGCACGGGTGGTGCAGGATGTCCCACCGTTTTTTACAGTCGATGGACTCACCGGCAAAATTGTTGGACTCAATCTGATTGGTCTGCGGCGGAGCGGTCGGACTTCCGAAGACTTGAAAATGATGAAGGGTGCCTATTTTACGCTGTACCGTAGCGGAATGACCTGGAAAGAGATTTTGCAATACTTTCAGGACAATTACTCGACGGGACCCGTTGCCGAATTGACGCAATTTTTGCTCACGACCAAGCGGGGCATCGTTCGGGAACGCGCCACCAGTCGGTCGCAGTTGCGGGTCGTCGAAGAGGATGAATCCGGGGTCGAAAGAAGCGATGCACCAGCAACGTTACGAGTGAACGTGGGATAAGAAAGAGCCGGCGACTGTGTCGCCGGTTGTGTTCATGGATGCGTTCAACCCCAGTTGCGCGATTGGGAAAATAGGTACAATGAGTAAGATTGTTATTTCACTCTTTACCCTTATTTGCCGTATGTCCCGTGCCCAACAGACCGACGAACACATCCTCGACGGGAAGAAAAACTGTTTTTTGAACACGCCAAGGGTTGTCATTTGCAAACAATCCCATACACTGGAAACCGACTCCCTGTAAAGACCAGTTTTGAGATTTCTTTGGAAAGGGCAGTTACAACTCCAAGATACGGATATTTCTGAACCAGATTTCGGTGCCTGCATCGTGTCCCTGGAATTGAATCGTCCCAGCTTCAACGCGGCAACCATTGCGAGGATTTTCGTGCGGTGCACGTTCGTCCGTCCAGTCCGTTACCTGAATTCCATTGACCCACGTCGACATTCGTGGTCCTCTGGCGGAAATCGTCAAATAATTCCACTCGCCGTCCTTTGGTCCGACGTTTCGACCAATCTGGCGACGGAAAATTCCCCCCGTGTCAGTGCCGATAAACTGTCGGTAATCATTGTCTCCCGGGTTGTTGAGAATCTGGCACTCGTAACCATTCATCGTCTGTTCCGGGATGCACCGGAAAAAGACTCCCGAGTTGACGACCTTGTCCGTCTTGTACTCCAACTGCAACACGAAGTCGCCGAACTTACCTTCGTGCTCCAACGATCCCGACCCTTTGGTCAATTTAATCGTTCCGTCTTCGACGACGGCTTCGGCAGTGCCGCGGATGGTCCAGCCTTTGAGTGTTTCGCCATCGAAGAGCGGGGTCATTCTCCCTGCCGGTCTTGCAGTGTCGGTACCTTCCATGATTTGTCGAGGCGCGACGCTGTATCCCAAATAGTAGAAGGGGGTATCCGCCACTCTGCCGGTGAAGTGCAGTTTTCGGTCATTGATCATGACGTTCCCTTTCCAGCCGTAGGTGGTGACGTTGTCGAAGACACGAACGTATCCTTCCTGCAAATGCTGTTCGGACATCGGGATAAATCCGGTGAAGATGGGTGTCCGACTGCCGGTTCCTTGGGCGACGGCAACGGCGGTGAAAAGGCAAAACAACAAACTGGCGACAAAACAGTTCCGAATGGTCATAAAATACTCCTGTTAGGGACTTTGGGTTGAGAATTGATTGAACGATTGTGATTTTACCCTGTGAGGAAGGAAAAGTCAACGATGCAATCACGCCGCAAATGGGTCCTCAAGCGGCGGTTCGCCGGGAATGGGCACAGTACTCACTGGCACACTGATTTTCCGTACGATGATGCTCGTCCCCTCAATTCGGAGGACACTGATCGGTTCTCCCGCGTCAATCGGTTCGGCATCGCTGACGGCACTGTATCGGGTACTTTCGATTTCAATGAGTCCGCCGAGGAGCATCTTGCTTTTTGCCAATCCCTGCTTGCCGACGAGTTGTTTGAGGGCTTGCAATTCTTCGTTCGGACAGAGTGCGGGATCGGTTTCGGGAGTCAACAAGATTTGCCGACCGATCCAAGTTTTGGGCCACAGACGCAGCGCAAACCAAATGAAGACCGGCACGAGCAAGCAAACAAAAAACGTGTATACGCTACCGAAAACAATACCAACCTGAAACGCACAGACGATGCTTGCAATCAGAAGTCCGACCGCCAAGACACCAAAGACTCCGCCGGAAGGGAGAAACACCTCCAACACGGCAACAATAAATGCCAAACAGAGAAACAGGAACGTCCACAAGATCGGATACATGTCCCCATTGTATTTTACTTCGGACACCCTGGGGAGAGGGGGGATGTAAAGAATTCAACAAACATTGACACCCACGCAGAAATCCTTAAATTCGTTGCCGCCATTGTTTTGCGTGACATCAAGTTTTGTCGTGACATCAATATACGCCGAATGTCGTCATTCCAACGAAGGCAATACATCCTTTCCCTGCGACTGAATTCGCGGATTATCGTAAGTCCCATAAAACACACTATTGGCATCAAGCCAAAGGTCGATGCGATAGCGTTCCTCCGGTGTCAATGTTACATCGTAGTGATCCCCTTCCAGAAACTTTCGCAGCGGCGCAACGGCGGCACCGAATTGTCCCGCCGTCGTTCGAACTCCACCATGCTTCGGATCGCGGATCGAACCGTTCGTCGTGCTAAAATAGAAGCCGTAATCCCTGGCGAGACTCTGGTAAGACCGCGTCCAACCGAAGCGGGCATCGGCAATGCCGCGCAGATCGAATTCATGTTTCACCGGCAGACCTGTCGCAAGCGGTGAATCCTTGTCGCCGTGGCAATGCACACACTTCGCGTCCAACACCGGTTGAACGAGTTTCACGAAGCTGAGCGGAAAACTGCCCGACACATCCCGCTGCAACTTCGAGGGCGGTCTTTGGAATGCCGATGCCATTCCGGTTCCCTGATGAACGCTCCACTTATTTTCATGGCAGCCGATACAGGTCAACTGTTCGCCGGCGTGCAGATATGTCGCACTCCGCATTGACTGCACCGCCCGACCATGTTCATCGAGTGCTTGGAAATAAATCGGCTTGCCATGCGGAACTTCAAAGAACACGCTGCCGTCTTCTTCGACAGGCACTGTTCCAAGTACACCACGAGCATTTGTCTGCTCCGCAATGCCGATTCGTGGATCATCCGGCACCGGCGTTGACTTGGGAAAAAGTTGAATGACCCGCAACCCCGTAATTTTGACCGGCTTCCCCTCCACGAGAGGCAAATCGAAACTGCTCTGATAAATGTTGACGACTCCGACCGTTGCCTGTTCGTTGCCCGTTTCACCCTCTTTTCGATAACGAGCCATCTGCGTTGTCTGTGCCGGTATGATCGGCGGTCGCGGTCTTGTGGCAAGCGGCATCGGACTGTGGGCACTGATCGTCGGATCACGATAGATCAATTCCTTGTTCCCGGCGGTATCAATCCAATAGATACCGCGATTGTTTGTTGTGGGATCATAAACGCACAGATAATCGTCTTCACTGAAGGGCCACGGCGTGCCGTACACCATTTGGGGGCGTGTGTTTTGCTCCGGTCTCGATTCCGATTCTGGGAACGGCACCTCCGGGGTCAATCGGGTAAGTTGAGACATCGCGTTATCATCTTCGATCCGCTGGTCGATAAGCACAAGCGAACCGAAGGCGTGTCCGTGATGAGCGGCGGCGACGGCAACGTACCGATGCGAGCCGGGAATCGCACGGATGTCCATTTCCATCCACGGTCGTGCCTCCCGCCTCTCGGGATAGTTGCCGTGAAACGATCTCGGATCACGACCATCGGGAAAACAAACCCAAATGTGATGGGCAACATTCGTATCCCTATCGACGTAATCCCAGCGGGTATAGACGATCATTCCGTTGTGATCGACGCTCGGCTGCCATTCATGGGTCTCGTGAAAACTCAAACAAACGATGTCGGTGCCGTCCGGTTCCATGGAGAAGAGCGTGTAACTCGGACAATAGCGACCGCAGCGCAGGAACCCGCCGCGCCGTTCGCTGATAAAGGCGATGCGACCATCGGGTAATTCACAAGGATCGAAATCATTGACGCTACCGTCGGTTAACTGGACAAGTCCGGTGCCGTCGGCGTTGCAACGGAAAATATGATAGCACGTCGTTTCTGACCATTCGTGATAATAGTTGACGCTCTTCTCGTTTTCCCACGATTTATCCGACGGCTTTGCTTCACACCAGGCGAAGTAAATCGTTTTACCGTCGAAGGAAACTTCCGGCGAAAGGAATGCACCTCCTTCGAGTTTGCGTCCTTTCATTTTGCCGCTTTCGACGACGGAGTGTTCGAGCAGATTGACGAGTTTCGGTTCATCGCCGATGGGATATTCGAGAACGTATAGTCCGCCGCCCGGTGCCGCCGTAAAGCCGTAAAACTGATCGACCATGTGAAACTGCGTATCGTTGGCATCGTGCTTCTTGAGAAACAACAGTTTATCGAAGTTCGCCATGTGTGGATTGCACCAGACGACTTCCCGTTTGAGATTCCTCGCCTCCATGTAGAGTGCTTCACTCGGTTCCGTGCCGATCTGGATTGAACGAAGCAATCCGGCAAGCACTGCTAATTTTCTACCATCCGCACCGGGCAATGTTTTAAGACGTTCTGCCAAAGCGAGTGCCGATTCGACGACGTGCTTTGTGTGTTCCGGCGAAAAGGCAACGTCAATCTTGTTTGCCGCCCGGTACAGTTCGTCTTGGACAATCCAATCCTTGATAGTTTCATTGGCAGCGACGATACTGGTGAAACACAGAAACCCCAACACGGGAAAAATTGATGTGATGTTTTGCATGGTATTAGTAAACAAAAGCCGGAATGGAGCGCAGCGCAATGACGGATACCACGCAGCGCAATAACGCAATCACTGAAACATATTATCAAATTCATTCCCGCCGAGCGGTTGCACATTAGGAAACTGCTGATTGGGAAACTGCTGATTGGGATATTGTTGATCAGGAAACAGTTGATCGGGATATTGTTGAATGGGAGGTTGCAGATCGGGAGCATTCCATGGATCGGGAACTTGTACTCTTTCGGCAGGAACCCAACGAATCAGTTGGTATTTGATGCCGATCAGCGTATCATCTTTTGGGGAAAATTGTTGTGCCGAAAGATGCAACACGTAAACACCAGGTTGCGGTGCCGGTCGAATGTCCACTCGAATACGCCAGTTCGGCAAACGGTCTATCGTTTTACCTGTGTCCGGTTGAATCAGCGCGGCTTGGGCGAGCAATTCGTTGAGTACCGATTGACACGCATTTTGGGCTTCGGTCAATTCCTTCGCCACCGACATCCGTAGCAGTGCCAAACGTGTCGTATAAAACACCGCCGTCAAGCCGATGAGCAGAATTGTTACCGCAAGGAGAACTTCGAGCAATGTGAAGCCCTCGGATTGCCGTCTACTGGTTTTGATTCGGTGTGGCGTTTTCATGGGTGAGACTAAAACTTATCCAAAATTATTGTTCAATTCATCCTGTTCCTACGGGAGCGACGACTGCTTGAGTTCATCGATGATCCGATTCGGGGCATCATTCAGGAGTCGTTCTTTCCGCCACGGTGTGAGTTCTGCAAGCGTTTCGGCGAGTCGACTACTTTCGTCAAAGCCGGCAATCTCGGAAGGGATAAGGGTATCCCCTGGATGCAGTTCGAGGCGCATCTTCATATCATTAGTCGCCGTAGCCCTTGCCTCAACCAGTTTCCATTTTCTCAATTCGTCCCTTTCATACGGTTGCAACGCTTTGAACCAGTGATAATAATTTCGCGTCGTGATAAACAGATCGTTGCGTCGCGGTGCCGATTCGATGTCCTGGTGTAGTTCCTGAATCTGTTTGACCTTTTCCGGGGATAGTCTGTTGTTGTACGTTTGGAGGTTTCGGTATAGTAATTGGTACAACTCCGCATCGTCAAATTCGTTGTGATAACTGACCGAATTGGCAAAACTGCCGGAAAACCAACTGCGGGGACTTGGTTCATACTCGAGCGGATCAACGCGTGGTGCATCATCGGACAATGGCGGCAGAAAGACTCGATCCTGTGCCAATTGCCGCACCAGTTCGATTCCGCCGTCGTCCAAAATTGCGTGGTACATTTCGAGCCGTTCGATCATCTGACGAAACGAAGGATCGTCGAGCGGTGCCTGCTTGCCAATTTGGAAGGTTCCGAAGAAGACCGCCACACCAGCGAAAAAGGCGACGCTCCATCTTGCGACGCGGTATATTTTCGACGTGGTGAGCGGGTGTGCCGACACGGAGATCGCCGCTATTTTCAAGGTGGTTTCGATCTGTTCGGAATCGACGCATTCCTGTTCGAGCAGATCGAGACAGTGCCAGGTTTCCTCTAACAGGACAAGTCGTTGGCGGAGTTCCGGTTCGTTTGCGAGACGTTGTTCGAGTTGTTGCCGATCTTGCGGCGCAAGTTCGCCGTCGAGGTAAGCGGTCAACAGGGCATCGTCCAGTGTCGGTTCCATGGGGGGTATTATACAGTATTTCGGCGATTCTTCCAGGTCATCTGCAAGTTTTTTCATTTGCGTTTTTGTTTTCGCAGTGAGTTTAGGCTTGTTTGATCGCTTTTGTTTGATCGCATGGGTCTCTTGCGACACATTTTTGCTCCGAACAATGCATT
>Ga0123353_10005753_pt1 | contig 16357 bp, 20 predicted proteins | sample TergutLab28metaG_3_FD_92763 | JGI IMG/M metagenome (GOLD analysis project Ga0123353, IMG submission 92763) | Labiotermes labralis P3 segment gut microbial communities from Petit-Saut dam, French Guiana - Lab288 P3 | ecosystem: Host-associated > Arthropoda: Insects > Digestive system > Gut ... | reverse complement strand
TGACGAAGACAAGCTCAGGGCGGCGCTGGAATCGGACCCGGACAAAGTCGCGGAAATATTCGCCGGCACGGAAGGGAACAGCGGACTGCTGTGGCGCATCAACGACCACATGGGTGCGTTTACGTCGAGGGTCCAGCCAAGGACGCTGAAGGGCCTGGAGGATTCGATCAAAAGGGCCAACGAGCAGATGACGAAAATGCAGGAGAGAATGTTCGCAGAGGAAGACAAGTTATACAGGCAGTTTGCCGCAATGGAAACGGCGCTCTCGAAAATACAGCAGCAGGGAGACTGGTTCTCGGCAATGCTGGGCGGGGTTCAGAAATAACGTATCCGGCAGACCGGACTCATAGTTGAGGAGTGTATGCAATGCAGCAAATGGTTATGATCAACACGCGCCCTCAGGACGCATATAGGAAACAGGATATAATGACCGCGAGCGCGGTTGACCTGATCATCATGCTCTACGATGCTCTTAAAAAGAACATCGTGCTTGGAAGGCGCGGGATCGATAAGAAGGATTTGCAGAGCGCTCACAAGAATCTTATCAAAGCTCAGGAAATAGTATCTGAGCTGATACACTGCCTTGACATGAACTATCAGATATCGGAAGAGCTGCTCGCAATATATGACTTTATGCTCAGGAATATTGAAGAAGCGAACATCCACAAAGACAAAGCTCTTCTCGAACCGGTGGTCGAAATGATCGAGAGCCTGAGGGAGGCATGGAAGGAAGTCAGCGCGACAAACAAAGGTACAATGTATATGCAAGAGGTGCAGGCGTGAACATTATTTCCCGTGATGAGGAAACCCGGCTGCTTGAGTTGCTTGGAGAGGAACAAAAGCTGTTTGAGCAGATACACGGGTTGACGGTACAACAAGCTGAGTTGCTTGCGGCGGACGACATAGAGGCGTTTGACAAATCGCTGGACAGCAGGCAGGAGCTCATTGAAAAAATCAACGGATTGCATCAGGAAACCAACATCCTGATGCAATCTTACATATCTTTTTCCGGCTCCCCCGGTGGGATGAAGAGCGCCGCAGCCGAAGCTGCCCTGGAGAGCCTCAGAGATAAAATCTCCTTGTGCGCGGAGCTGAACGAGAAAAACATGGCGGCTGCGAAAGAGATGGCTGAAGACTATATCAAACGTATAGGAAAGCTGAGCCTGAGCAGAAAAAGCCTTGGTGCGTACGCGCTGTCAGTACCGAACAACTCGGAATTATTTGATAAGAAAACATAACTTTACACTTTACACTTATGCACCGGAGGTGCGGCCATGAGTATGAAGGTTTCCAATGTAAAAAGAACGGATTCGAGCCCTATGACCACGCGCGGATCCGAGACACGCGGCGTCCGTGAGAGCGAGGCGCCCGTTTTTCGCAGAACGCTGACCGACTTGAGCAGGGAGGTGCATGAGGCCCGCCTGGTCGAGATGAAGACGGCTATCGACGAGCAGGGCAAGCGCCTTGCCGACAGGGTGGACGTCAAGGAGTTTGAAAAATATCGCAGACTTATTCGAGATTTCCTTGACGAAATCGTAAGTAACGGCTATACTTTTTCAAGAGAAGACGCATATGCCTCCCGGGGCAAGCATCGCTACATCGCGACTGTAAGGATCGTCAACGAAAAACTTGACGAGCTCGGGAAGGAGTTCATGAAGGAGCAGGCGGACCAAATCGAGGTGCTGCACAGGATCGACGATATAAGAGGGCTCCTGCTGGACTTGATGATGTAGAAAAAATAACAGGATGGTGAATGAAATGCAGGATATCATGGACATCGATCTGGTTATCGAGGATGTAATGCGGGGCAAGTACCTCACATTTCTTGTCGGGGAAGTAGGTTACGGCATTGAAATAAGTTATGTTGTGGAAATCATCAGCGTCCAGGAAATAACGTTGGTTCCTCATACGCACGCCTATGTAAAAGGTATCATCAACCTTCGCGGCACGGTAGTACCCGTGATCGACATGGGCATGCGCTTCGGGCAGGGCGAGATAGAGTATACGGACAAAACCTGCATCATCGTTCTGAGCATGGACGAGATGAGCGTAGGGATACTGGTCGACTGCGTGCAGGACGTCTCGAACATCGACGATGAGAACATCCAGGACCCGCCGAAAACGACAGGCAGCATGGTTAAGAGCAACTTCATCAAAGCCGTCGGCGTGTCAGCCGGTGAGGTCAAACAGCTTATTGACGTGTACACTGTCTTTGAAGTCGACATGGAGAGCGCAGTTTAAAATAGAGCACGGGCCCTTGAACAGGAGTTAGATATGCATATTGAAGACCAGGATTTTTTCCGGCTCCGTGACTATATCAAGTCGAACTTCGGCGTAAATCTTGAAAAAAAAAGGACGTTGATTGAGGGTAGGTTGTCCAATTATATCTCCCAGGAGGGCTTCAACGGTTTCCACGACTACATTGAGGACGTCTTCCGGGATAAGAGCGGCGCGAAAATCAACACGCTGATGACGAAGCTTACGACGAACTACACCTACTTCATGCGCGAGGAGACCCATTATAAGTTCATGCAGGACGTAGCGCTGCCGTATTGGACGTCGACGATCCGCGACCGCGACCTGCGGATCTGGAGCGCGGGCTGCGCTTCGGGCGAGGAAGCGTACACCACGGCGATGGTGCTCCACGAGTGGTTCGGGCTGAAAAAGAGAGAGTGGGATACGACGGTCCTGGCGACGGACATCTCGACAAAGGTCCTTGATATGGCGGTTCACGGGGTATATCCTGAAGAGCACTTTGACCATCTGCCTAAAGCATGGAAGGAAAAGTACTTCACAAAGATTGGCGACGAGGACTACAAGGTAAAGGATATTCTTGCAAAGGAAGTCGTGTTCACCCAGTTCAACCTCATGGGCGAGTTTTCGAGATTCAGAAAGAAGTTCCATATAATCTTCTGCAGGAACGTCATGATATACTTCGACTCGCCGACAAAGGCGGCTTTGGCAAGGCGCTTTCACAACGCCCTGGAGATCGGCGGGTGGTTGTTCATAGGGCTCAGCGAGACACTCAGCGGCATAAGCGGAGACTTCGAACAGGTAGCCCCGGCGATATACAGAAGGGTAAAATAACGGTTAAACATTAAGGGCAAGGAGCGCCGCGCGATCGGCGCTCTTTTTGACGAAAAAACGCGCGAATCCCGAAATCGAGAAAAAATGTGAACATTTACTTTTAATTTCACAAAACAATAGACAGTTTAATATAGCCATGATATAATTTCTGCTACGAATCACAGAAATAGTTCTTCTCCAATAAAAAAGTTGTTGTGTAACGAGGTGTGCTGAATGTGGAATAATCTTTTCAAACCGGTCGACCTTATGCAAAGGGGGCTCTCCGCGTCGTGGACGCGAAATGCCGTGATCCGCAACAACATCGCGAACGTTGAAACGCCGAACTTCAAGGCGTCCGACGTTGAGTTCGAGTCATTGATGGCGCGCTCTATCCAGGACGCGGGATTCGTCGGAACAAGGACACACCCGGGCCATAGGGAAATCGGCGGGACCAACTTTGCGTCGGTGCAGCCGATGATCGTGCGGCGCGAAGGAACGTCAATGAGATTTGACGGAAACAATGTCGACATCGAAGCTGAAAACGTTAAACTGGCTCAGAACAGCCTGTACTACAATACCCTTGTAGAAAAAATGAACAGTGAACTAAGGCGGCTGCGTATGGCCATCTCTGAAGGAAGGTGATCGATATGTCTTTTCTTGACTCGATGAGTATCAGCGCGTCGGCGCTGACAGCGACGCGGCTGCGCATGGATGTGATCGCCGAAAACATGGCAAACATGAACACCACAAGGACGGCTAACGGTGACCCTTACCGCAGGAAGTATGTGGTATTCCAGGAGAGAACCGGCGACAAGGAATTCGCTTCGTTTTTCAACAAAGCAAGACAGGTGCACGGCGGTGTGCGCGTAGTGGAGATCGGGACAGATATGTCCGAGTTCAAGTATGACTACAACCCCGGGCACCCGGACGCGGACGAGGACGGCTATGTCAGAATGCCGAACGTGGAAGTAGTCCAGGAAATGGTCGACATGATGTCGGCTTTCAGAGCCTACGAAGCAAATATAACAGCCCTGAACTCCCTAAAGGACATGGCAGTAAAAACACTGGAAATCGGCAAATAAACCGTAGGGGCGCCGCTCGCTGCGCCCGCAAACCCCGCACACCAATCCGTAGGGGCGCCGCTCGCTGCGCCCGCAAACCCCGCATCAAACCGCATTGATTGGAGATTACAACAATGACTATTAATCCAATGTCAGCTAACTTACTGCACCTGGTATCGCCGAACAGCGCGCTGTCCCTGGATTCTGACAAGCTGAGCAAGACCGGGCAGTCGGACGGCAGCTTCGCTAACATACTGACCGAAGCCCTGAACACAGCTTCCGTTGCCGACTCCGCTGATAAAGCGTCGGCGTTCGAACTGCTTATCGGGCAGAGCGACGACCTGTCAGGCCTGATACTGGATGCGCAAAAAGCCGAGTTGTCCCTCAACCTCGCGCTCCAGATCAGAAACAAGATGATCGACGCGTATAACGATATTATGAGGATGCAAGTCTAATGTAGAAGCTGGAAGGAGCCTTGTTATGCCGCCCGGACAGGTCATATTATTTTTTGTTGGCTTGATCGCAATCATTTTCGCGGCCTATTATGTAACGTACTATATAGGCTTGAAGGCGACGGGGCGGGGGCGGAGCGGAGGCCGGCTCCGAAACAAAAACATCAACATAATCGATCGTTTCTCAATCTCCAAAGACAAGAGTTTTTTCCTTGTCGAGATACAAGACAAAGTATACGTCATAGGCGTAACGCTCCAAACAATGACTCTTATCGACACTCTTGACGCCGCGGCATTCACAGAAGCCGCGGCGGAGCACCGTGATACGGCGCCGCGTTACGCCCCGCCCGGAGGCAGGATAACAGGGCCGATTACGAAAAAGCTCGCGGAGTTCATGGCGAAAAAAATGGGAAGGACCCTTGATACACGAGAGAATCAGGAACGCGGGTCTTTTACGGACAGCATGAAACAAGCGGAAGAAAAAAGCCGGACAGAACAACATGACCATGCGCGGTCAAATCATACCGAAGACTAACCTTGGAGGTTTAGATGACTGGAACGCTGGGCGATATTGTAACTACGCTTTTCGGTGAGAGCACGCAGACGGTCGATATCATTGTACTCCTTACGATACTGACGATACTGCCGTCGATCCTCCTCATGCTCACCGGCTTTACGCGTATCCTCATTGTGCTTTCCTTTGTCCGCAACGCGCTCGGAATGCAGCAAACGCCGCCTAACCAGGTCCTTATCGGACTTGCGCTGTTCCTGACATTGTTTGTAATGCAGCCCGTGTTCGACAGGGTTTATACTGAGGCGTACGTCCCGTTTACGAATCAGGAGATAGCGCAGGACGAGTTCATCGAGAGGGCGATGGCGCCGACAAGGGAGTTCATGTTTTCACAGGTGGCGGATACGGATATGAACTTCTTTATCGCCATGTCCGGCGAGGAGTATGACTCCGACGAAGATATTCCTACAAGCGTCCTTATCCCCGCGTTCCTGACGAGCGAGATCAAGCGCGCGTTCTGGATAGGGTTCATGATATACATCCCGTTTATCGTAGTTGATATGATCGTCGCGAGCGTTCTGATGTCCATGGGCATGATGATGCTGCCGCCCGCTATGATATCGCTTCCTTTTAAAGTTTTGATGTTTGTCCTGGTCGACGGCTGGCAACTGATAATCGGCTCGCTCGTCCAGTCGTTTTGGTAGCGACGCTGATGCGCGGGCGCAGCAAGCGGCGCCCCTACACATAACACCCCGGAGGTGCTGCATGGTTACGCAGGGCGAAGTTATCGGAATACTGACGCAGGCAGTGACGACCGTTATACTGTGCGCCGCGCCTATGCTCCTTGTCGCCATGACCGTAGGGCTTCTGGTCTCCATATTTCAGGCAACGACGCAGATAAACGAGCAAACGCTTGCGTTTATCCCGAAAATCGTCTGTGTACTCCTTTCGCTGCTGCTGTTTGGCGGGTTTATATTCAGTACCGTCGGAGGCTTTGTCACCCGGCTGTACCAGTCGATAAACAGTATCGCTATATCGTAAGGGCCGCCTCCATGCCCTGCTGAGGGGAACAATATGACCGCAGTAGCAAATTCGGTTCTGGGAAACGCAGATTATTTTGTCCTTATTTTGTGCCGTGTCGGCGGACTTGTGTTTGCATCGCCTATATTCGGACGCGTGAATGTGCCCGCGATTGCAAAAATCGGATTTATCGCGACTATCAGCTACCTGTTTTTTACAATATTCCCCCAGACGACCGACATACAATACTCAACGCTGATGGGTTTTGCGCTTTTCATTGCCGGCGAACTGCTGCTTGGCGTGGCTCTTGCGTTCGTCACAAACGTTTTCTTCTCGATTACAGCCTTTACCGCCGGGCAGCTCATCGACATGCAAATCGGCTTCGGTATAGTAAACGTCTTCGACATCCAGAACAACACGCAGATCCCGATGATGGGCAACGTCCTGAACATAATGCTCCTAATACTATTTTTCGCGGTTGGCGGTCATCTCAGGCTCATCGAGATGATATACCTCACAGTAGAGCGGCTGCCGATAGGAGCGCTGGTGTTATCGCCGGCAATTGGGCTTACAGCCGTCGAAATATTCATGCGGGCGTTCCTGCTGGGGGTCATGATGGCGCTCCCGATCCTTGCCTCAGGCCTGACTCTTGAGATATGCTTTGGCACGATGATGCGCGCGGTCCCGCAGATCCACATGTTTGTGGTCGGCATACCGCTGAAGATGCTTGTCGGGATCACGATCTTCACAGTAACGCTTCCTGTTTTTGCCGGATTCAGCAGCAGGATATTCGAGGAGTTGTTTTTGGCGATGGAAAAAATGTTCGCCATGTTTTTAGGGGCTAGCTGATGAGCCAGGGCGGGGAAAAGACAGAAAAAGCGACTCCTAAAAAGCGCAAGGACGCCAGAAAAAAAGGCCAGGTGCTGCACAGCGTAGAGGTCAACACCACGTTTTGCCTGCTTGTGATGTTCGGGTTGTTATATATCATCTGGCCAAGCTTCGTCGACTCGCTCAAGATGATTTACCGCGAGTTTATGGGAACCCAGTCAGTCCTGCGGGCAAGCACAGGCCTCTCTCCGAACGAGCTCATGGGAATCCTGTCCCGGGTCCTGATGAATCTGATGACTACGCTGCTGCCGATAGTCGGCACAGCGCTGATTGCGGGGCTTGCGATAAACATACTCCAGGTAGGGTTCCTGTTCACGACGAAACCTCTTGAAATCAAGCTTAGCAAGATCAGCCCCCTCAAAGGGCTCAAGCGGATGTTTTCGATCAAGACAGTCGTAGACCTGCTTAAATCGATACTCAAGATAGTGGTTCTTGGATATATCGCATACTCTGAATACGTTGTGTTGATGGAAGGTTTTCCCGGATTTATCGGGCGCGACGTCGAAGCCTCGTTTATACTGATAATGAGAACGGCTTTCCTTACGGCGCTGAAGATGTGCCTTGCGATGGTTTTCATCTCGATAGCCGACTACCTGTTCCAGTGGTGGAAACACGAAAAAGACCTTAAGATGACAAAGCAGGAGGTCCGGGACGAATATAAAATGATGGAAGGCGACCCTCAGATCAAGGGTAAAATCAGGGCGAAACAGCGCCAGATGAGCGCGATGCGCATGATGAGCAGAGTCCCGGAAGCCGACGTCGTTATAACGAACCCGACTCACTACGCGGTGGCGCTAAAGTATGAGGACAAGGTCAGCAGCGCGCCGCTGGTGATCGCAAAGGGACAGGACCATCTCGCCAGGAAAATCAAAGAGCTCGCAATCGAAGCAGGAATCCATATAGTGGAAAACCCGCCTTTGGCACAGTCGCTGTACGCCCTCTGTGAGGTCGACGAAGAGATCCCTGCGGAGTTCTATCAGGCAGTAGCGGATATACTGGTTTTCGTATACAAGCAAAAAGGGAAGATAAAGTAATGAAAGCATCAGACGTATCACTTGCCATTTTAATACTGGCGATCCTGGTCGTCATAATATTCCCGCCTGTACCGTGGTTGATGGACTTGCTCCTGATAATCAACATATCCGTATGCATAATCATCCTGCTGTTTTCGCTGTATGTAAAAGACCCTGTGGATTTTTCAGTATTCCCGACCATCCTGTTGTTCATGACGGTTTTCCGCCTGGCGCTGAACCTGGCTTCGACCAGGCTCATCCTCGGCGGCGCGCCTGCCGTAGGCTCCCCACCGGGTTTCGCGGGAGACATCATCGATACGTTTGGAAGGGTCGTAATAGGGGGCAACATCGCCGTCGGCGTTGTCGCGTTCTTGATAATCCTCATAGTACAGTTCATGGTCATAACCAAGGGCGCCGAACGCGTCGCTGAAGTCTGCGCGAGATTCACGCTCGACGCGATGCCCGGAAAACAGATGGCGATCGACGCGGACCTGAACAGCGGCCTCATAGATGAGGAAACGGCCCGCGCGAGGCGCGAGAAGATACAGCACGAAGCCGATTTCCACGGCGCTATGGACGGCGCAAGCAAGTTCATCAAGGGCGACGCAATAGCCGGGCTACTTGTTACATTCGTCAATTTCATCGGCGGCGTCCTCGTAGGGATGCTGAGCATGAACATGGATATCGGAAATGTTCTGGAAGTATTTACCATAGCAACCATCGGCGACGGCCTCATAACTCAGATTCCTGCCCTGCTTGTATCAACGGCTTCGGGTATCATCATAACCCGTTCGGGAAGGGACGCCACATTCGGCAGCGAGATGACGAAACAGATACTCTCGCAGCCGCACGCCCTCATCATGGGCGGCGTCCTCATAATCATCATAAGCCTGGTGCCCGGACTTCCGATAGGCCCGATGTGGCTTGTCGCGGCGGTCCTGATGATCATAGGATATGTAGTCAACTCCCGAAATAAGAAGATGGCAGTCGTCGACGTCCATGAAGAGGAAGAAGTCGCCGCAGAGGAAAAACGCAAGCCCGAGAGCGTGACCTCGCTGCTGACGGTCGATCCGATCGAGCTGGAGTTCGGGTATGGCATAGTACCGATGGTAGACGTATCGCAGGGCGGAGACCTGCTCGACCGCGTCGTTATGATAAGGCGGCAATGCGCTCTGGATATAGGGCTTATAGTGCCCGCGATAAGGCTTCGCGACAACATCCAGCTGGGCACGAACGCGTATTCGATCAAGATAAAAGGCGTCGAGATTGCCAAAGGCGAAGTGATGGCGGACCACCTGCTCGCGCTCAGCTCGGGTGAAGTCGAAGAGGAAATATACGGCATTCCGACTGTGGAACCGACGTTCGGGCTGCCCGCTCTGTGGATACCGAAGAGCGACCGCGAAGAAGCGGAGATACTGGGATACTCAACAGTCGACCCGCCGTCGGTCATCGCGACGCACCTTACCGAGGTCATCAAACGTTACGGGCACGAGCTGCTCAACCGTCAGCAGGTCCAGACGCTTGTGGACAACCTGAAAAAGACACAGCCCGCCCTCGTCGACGAAGTCGTCCCGAAGATGTTCTCGCTCGGGGAAATACAAAAAATCCTCGCTAACCTGCTGTCGGAAAGCGTTCCGATCCGCGACATGGCGACGATAATAGAAGCGCTTGGCGACTACGGGAACCTTACACGCGATACAGACCTGCTCACGGAATACGTCAGACAGTCGCTCAGGCGTTCGATTTCCAAGCGGTTCATACCCGACGACGTCGCATATGCGATCACGCTCGACCCGGCTCTTGAGCAGCTCATAATCGACAGCACGAAACAGTCTGAGCACGGAGCATATCTTGCGATCGAACCGGTGCAGATCCATACGATATTCGACAGGTTGCGGTCGATAATCGAGACTATGAAAAACAAGGGCAGAACGCCGATAATACTCACGTCGCCGCTGGTCAGGAGGCAGTTCAGGAAAATAACCGAGCAGATTTCCCCGGAACTCGCGGTCCTGTCATATAATGAAGTAGAAAGCAATATCGAAGTGTTCGCGGAAGGGGTTGTTAGACTCTAATGCTTGTTAAGAGATACCACGCCAATGATATGCAGCAGGCTATGGACACCGTGATAAGGGAGCTTGGCTCCGACGCGGTGATACTGAACAGCCGCAAAGTCAGGAAGAAGGGGCTTAAAAACCTTTTCAGCAAACCTGTCATGGAGGTCATGGTAGCCTATGACCCTGCAAACATTCCGGCCGTAAAGAAGCTGAACGTCGCCGGGGGCGGAGCGGCGGGAGCGGCAGGAGCGGCAGGAACGGCAGGAGGGGACAGGACGCCGAAGGAGCCAAAGAGCAAGCCGGCTGCGGTGAGCCAGGAGCAGCTTGAACGGCTGGACCAGCGCATCGACTCGATCGACTCTATGCTTGCGGACTTTATCGAGAAGTTCTCGTTCGTAAAACGCGAGGTGACTTACGACTATCCTGAAGAGATACAGCAGCTGCTTGTGCAGATGATGGAAAACCAGGTCAGGGAAGAACTCGCCCATTCGCTCGCCAAGCAGGCTGAGCAAATGCTTCGCAAACAGCCGGAAACCAGCGCCTCCGAAATACTTGAGCACCTCGTGCTCGAGCAACTGGGCAGGCCGGAGCCGATATTGCATAAAAAATTCACGCAGAAAGTCATTCTGGTCCTGGGACCGACCGGCGTCGGAAAAACGACGACGATAGTCAAGCTCGCGGCGGATTTCTCGGTGAAGCAGAAGAAAAAAGTAGGGATAATCAACACGGATACGTTCAGGATCGGCGCTCAGGAACAGCTTCAAACGTATGCAGACATACTCGGCGTACCGCTGCAGGTTGTGTATTGGGCGAACGAACTGGAGCAGGCGCTTGAGAATATGTCCGACAGGGACATCATATTCGTCGACACAGCCGGGAAAAAACCGGGCGACGAGCAGAACAAAGAGGACCTTCTGGAGATAGTGCGCGCCCTGCGGCCCGAAGACACATTGCTGTGCCTCGCCGCGACCACAGGCTTCGCGTCGATGAAAGAAATGGTTGACACATACGGGTTTGTGGACGATTACAGATTGATGATAACAAAAATCGACGAAACGAAATACCGCGGGCCGCTTCTGAACATAAGCTGGTACACACAAAAGCCGATGGCATATGTCACCACCGGACAGAACGTCCCGGACGACATCGAAGTCGTCGACGTCGAGTCGATCGCAAGGCAAATCGTAAGGGGACAGTCGTAGGGGACGGCGTCGTCGAAATCACGCCCCAATTTTCAAGGATGAAAAGAGTGCATATATGGCGGATCAAGCGCAGAATTTAAGAGAGCTTGTAGGGAAAAAGAAAGATATCAGGGTCATTTCCGTATCTAGCGGGAAAGGCGGAGTAGGAAAATCCAGTATCTCCGTCAATCTTGCCATTTCCTTGAGCAGGCTCGGCGCGAAGGTACTTGTTTTGGACGCGGACTTCGGGCTGGCTAACGTAGACGTTATGCTCGGAGTTACGTCCCGTTATGACGTAAGTTATTATCTGCGGGGCGAGAAGACGCTCCATGAGATCACCCAGCTTGGGCACGAGGGAGTCCTCTTCATTTCGGGAGGGTCGGGAGTCAACGACCTGCTCAATATGGGCGAAGACCAGCTGGCGGGGCTGCTTTCAAGGCTTGTCCAGTTCGAAGCGCCGATCGATATGATAATCATTGACACCGGCGCCGGGATCAACGAGAACATCTTGCAGCTGGTGCTCGCCTCTTCGGAAACGATAATAGTGACGACTCCCGAACCAACTGCGATACTGGACGCATATGCGCTAGTAAAAACAATCGTAAAGCGCAACGCCCCGCACCCGCTCCACGTTTTGATAAACAAGTGTGAGGGGAAGAAGGAGGCGCAGCGTGTCCAGGAAGGTTTCATAGAGGTCGTCGGGAGGCATCTCGGAAAGAATATCAACCCGCTGGGGCTCATAATGTACAATCACGACGTACCGATGTCGATCAAGCGGCAAATCCCGATAACCGTAAGCGACCCCGGAGGCCTGACGTCCAGGGAAATAGCGGTGATTGCCAGGGCTGTGCTTGACATGCCCGCGGAGCAAACCTCAAGCAGCCTTCTGTCCAGAGTTTTTTCACGAATCCTTGGCGGTTAGCGATCACTGTCATTAATACGGAGGACTGGTGAACTATGCGAGATGAAGATTTGATCATTCTTGGAGAAATGGTCGACCTGATCGGGCACAGAAACCGCCTGTACAGGACAAAGGTCGAGGACATGCTCCAAAACGGCTTGTATCTTGTCGGCGTACCCAGGTATGGCGGGACTCCGATGCCCCTCCATGCGGACGAAGATGTGTTTCTGATTTTCTACCGCGAGACAGGCAGGTTCATTGTTCAGATGAGCGTTGTCGGCTTTGAGAAGAAGGGTGAAGTCCGCTATGTGTGGCTTTTTCAAAAATCCGAGCCGTATAAGGATCAAAGACGAGAGGCCTTCCGGGTCCACGTCAGTCTGAACGTACATGTTTACGAGTATCAGGAGGAAGCCGAGGACAAACCGCATGATTTTAGTTATGCGGATGGCGCCGGTGTAATGGATAACATCAAAAGCAGGGACCTCAGCGTTTCGGGAATATCGATCCTGTCGAAAAATGTTTACCAACCGGGGGACCGCCATCTCCTGAAAGTACACTTGTTTGAATCCGATAGCGGCAGCCGGCCTTTTATAACGAACGCAACAGTGGCAAGATCGTCTCCGTGGCGCGAGACAGGTAAGAACAACGTCGGGCTGAACTTTTTCGGGCATACCAAGAGCATGAGGGAGTTCATCTCAAAGTATGTGCTGGAAGAACAAAGGAAGCAGTTGCGGCAAAGAAGGCTGCTCGAAGGCTGAGAAACATCAGCAATCTTCGTAGGGGCGCCGATCGCTGCGCCCGTATATGGTGTATTATATGTGATTGTGACTAGCGCTTGCGGAGCCTCGGGGTGGTGATTTAGTGATTGGCATTAACGAATCAAAGAACAGACTGACCCCGGAGGAGTTAGGGCAGTTGTGGGAGACTTTCAAGAGTACCGGCGACATTGAAGCAAAGAACGAGATCCTGCTCAATTACGGTTACCTCGTGAAGTGGATCGTCAGGCGTATGATGCCAAAATACAATAACTATAACGAGTACGACGACCTCGTAAGCTGCGGGATGCTGGGGCTGATAGACGCAGTCGATAAATTTGAACTCAAGCATGAAGTCAAGTTTGAAACATACGCGGTATCAAGGATACGCGGTGAAATACTTGATTATATGAGATCGCAGGACTGGGCTTCACCGAGCCTGCGGAAGAAGATTAGCGCGATAACAAGCGCGTTCGAGTCATTTGAAAGCCAGAATCTGGGCAGGCCGGTCGACCAGGACGTCGCGGACTCGCTTGGTATGCCGGTCGAACAGGTGCACAAGATACTCAACCAAAGCCATATGTTCAATCTTGTCAACTTTGAAGACGCGCTCAGTTCACTAAACCCGGAAGCAGAAATAAGAGGCCAGGACGACAATGCCCCGGAGGAGGAACTGCTTGAGAAAGAAAAGAAGGCAGTGCTTGCGGAAGTGATCGACTCACTCCCGGAGAAGGAGCGGATGGTCATAACGCTGTATTATTACGAGGGACTGCTGCTCAAAGAAATCGCCGACATTTTGCAAGTGACCGAGTCGCGTGTCTCGCAGATACACTCGAAAGTCCTTGCAAAAATGCGCCAAAAGCTGGAAAGAGTAGTATAGCGGCGATTTTTCGGTCGCCCGCCCCTCAGAGCCGCCGGACGTGCGGCCCGCCAACCCCAAAGGATGTGTAACGATGAAGCGAAAATACATTACGGCAGAAACCCGCGAAGCGGCGGAAACACGCGCTGTTGAACACTTTAAGTGCGACAAAAGCGACATAAAGTTCGAGGTCATAAGCGGCGAAGAAGAAGGCGCTCAAATCTGGAAACTTCTCGCGATCACAGGTACGGCGGGCGGAACGGCTAACATGAATGCCGGTTACAGCCTGTATTATGAGGGCGACGGCGTCTATTTGGAACTGTACGAATCGCGCGGCGCCGGATTGGAGCTTGACAGCCAGGCCTTGATGCAGCATATAGGCCGGAAAAACATAAGCGGGATCGGCATTCAGGCGGTACAGAGCCTTGCCGCCGCCGGAACAGGGAGGGTAAAAATCGCTCCTGAGCAAAAAGAGTTTGTTTATGGAGAAGACCTTACGGTCGAGGTTTCCAACAACGACACGGAAGCCCGCGCCAGGCTGTTGCCGCCTGAACCGGGCGGCGCCGTATTGAATCTGGAAACCGCAAAGGCAAGGCTCCTGGCGGCAGGCGTAACGCACGGGATCGACGACCAGGCGATAACGACGATGCTGGAAGCAAAGGAGTACGGCGAACCCTGCGTAGTCGCAACGGCGATCCAGCCTGAGGACGGCGAAAACGGGAAAGTCATATTCAACTTCTCCACGGATGAAAGGACGGGACGGCCCAGGGAAATCGGCGGGGGCAGAGTCGACTACAGATCGCTCGACCTCTACGAACCCGTCACCGAAGGTCAACTGCTGGTCACGAGGGTGCTGGCAACGGAGGGAAAACCCGGCATGTCGGTCAAGGGCAAGGAACTAAAGCAGAAGCCCGGCAAAGACGTAATTTTTCCGAGAGGAAAAAATGTTGAGATCAATGCCGAGAAGACTGAGATGAAAGCGGCTTGTTCGGGAATGGTACAGTTCCAAAACAACTCCGTCAACGTTTCAAGCATATACAAGATAAACGGCGACTGTGACATCAGCATAGGAAACATCGACTTTGACGGAAGTGTGCATATCTCCGGGAGCGTCAGGTCCGGTAACACGGTCAAGGCGACAGGGGGAGTCATTGTAGGAGGGACCGTAGAAGCCGCTACGATCATCGCCGGCGGGAACGTAGAGATCAAAAGCGGTATGCAGGGCGCGGACAAAGGGCATATCGAAGCCGGGGGCACTGTAACAGCGCTGTATGTTGAACGCGGGACGGTTATCGCGGACGGGTCGGTAACAGTCGATGTAAGCATTCACAGCAGGATCGAGGCGGGCGGCAACCTGACCGCTAAAGGCAAGAGGGGCGCTATAATAGGCGGGCGCGCCGGCGCCGCGGGTAATGTTACGGCAAACTTCCTCGGCGCGATATCCAACACTCAGACAGAGATCGTAGTAGGCATGATGCTTAGAAAACGCGAACGTATACAGGTCGTTGAAAGAGAAATGGAAAGGCTGAGAGGGGAAATGGTCAAGCTTGACCAGCTTGACACATATCTTGAGAAGTCAAAGGAAAAAATGGATCATGAGACATGGGACAAACTGTTCCGGTCAGGCGCGGAGAACAGAAGGCTGAACGAGGAGAGTCTGGAAGAGTTCAAACTGGAACTGGATGATTTAAAATATGAACTGGAACACGCGACCGAGGGCAAAGTTCACGTTTTTGACTTAGCTTACAGCGGTGTTCGGATAATAATCGGCTCCGACACATACAGGGTAAACGATGAAATATCATATGCTACGTTCAGATATAAAGACGGACAGGTTGTCTACGGCCCGTGCGATCTGAGCAAGTCCAAGTAAGCGATATTTGTGATATGTGATTTTTGGGGGTGTAAAAATGTCAATCAAAGGCATCGACACTCAGATAATGGTTACGCGGTCTGCTGATTTTGCCAGGGACGCGAGCGCCATGCAGAAAAAACCCGAGATGACCCAGGAGTATCTCGCGGCTCAGACGAAAATCAGCGATGCGCGCGATCAGGGCAGGGTGGCCGGAACCGAGCATTCAGAGATGGAAACGATCCGTACCGACGTGGACGGAGGTTCAGGCGGGGCCGCCGGCAGCCATGGCGGAGAGAGTAAGGACGAGGAAGACGAAAACGGCGAGATCCCCCTGAACATGCGCGTCCCGCCGGGCAACAATATAATCGATATTAAAGTGTAAGGAATAAACGAAATGGGTGAACTGGGAATTCAGCATTATGCGTTTGCGCTGTTTATATCAGGGCTGATATGCCTGATCGCAATACTCTGCAAGGTGCTCTTCGCCGACATGAAGAGGCTCAACAAGCTGCTCGACGAGAAGGAGACGAAGCTTCTGCAGCTCTACAGAACGGTCGAGAGCATCATGGAGGAATTTGCAGACCAGGTCAAAGTCACGACCGAAGAACTCAAAGAACACGAAAACCGCATCGCGCGCCGCGACATATCCTTTGCACCGCCGCCCGAACCGGCGGTCAAGGAACAACCGCTGGAGAGGCTCCCGCGCTCAGTGACTGTCGACTCAAGCAGGATCAGAGC
>Ga0123353_10005751_pt1 | contig 16360 bp, 12 predicted proteins | sample TergutLab28metaG_3_FD_92763 | JGI IMG/M metagenome (GOLD analysis project Ga0123353, IMG submission 92763) | Labiotermes labralis P3 segment gut microbial communities from Petit-Saut dam, French Guiana - Lab288 P3 | ecosystem: Host-associated > Arthropoda: Insects > Digestive system > Gut ... | reverse complement strand
CTACATGTTTCGGGTGTCACAGCACCCATCATCAGGAGTACTAAAAACTGTAACCGCAGCCTCCGGTACAGGTCATAATACTGGTACAGCTACTTCCCTCCAACGTGGCCCGATCGGGCATACTATTGCATCCGGTTGGATTTTTATTAACATAGTATTCTCGTATTTGTTAAATTATTGTCTGTCTGTTTTGACACAAGACAATTTTTTTTCTTTTGTTCGAACTGCTTATATCCAGCGGAATTATGTCAATTACCGGCAGAACCCTGTCGTTTCATGCAAAATGTTACTTGCTTGCAGCTACTGCTCGGAACTCGAATAACCTCTATTTGTTTCTCTGAAGCCTTCCATTTCTCAGTCTGACGTATGCATAACAGTGCCCTGGTGCAGGGGAAAGTGGGTTAATGTGGGGCAGTGTTTTGTTTCTTTTGAATCTATCTATCTATCTGTCAGGATTTATAAGAGCTGTCGCCGTCATCCGGAAACCAAAAGCCATTCCTCCCTGTTTCTCCATTGATCTGGTTCTAAATTTCTTGTTGTCATGGCTGCTTGTACTCCTTCCATCCACGTTTTTCTTGGACGTCCTCTTTTCCTTCTCTCCCGTTGTATCCAATACTTACTTACTCCATGGTGCAGAGTCCTTCTTGAGCAGCTAACTGGTTTGCAGAAATTCTCCGCATTTCACCGAACCCGAAGATTCATTACCGCACTCACAAGCATCCGCCGCCTGTCTCTATCCTGGGCCAGCCCAATCCAGTCCATATACCCACATCCCACCTCCTGGAAATCCATCCTAATATCCACCCATTTACGCCTAGGTCTCCCCATGGTCTCTTTCCCTCCGGCTTCCCCACTAAGATCCTATACACCCCCCTCTCCTCACCCATACGCGCCACATGCCCAGCCCATCTCATTCTAATCCATAATTAATTTTGAATATCCTGACAAATGAAGTCCAAAACTGCAAAAATACTAGTATTTACTTAGAAGATGTTAAGCTGTTTACTAAATGTGCTACGCAAAAAAACAAAATAATTTAAGTTAATCTTGTTTGTGTTGTGTCATCGAATGACAAAGTTACATGGTTTAATCAGGTAATTTTAAAGAGTATACGTTTTGGACCAGCCAGCCACTCTATTGTACCGTATTACCCACAAAACAAACATAAATACTTCCTACTACAAAAATAACATAAAACCCATTGGCCACATTCCCGCAGTGTCATGACAACATGTGTATCCACTCTCTGCACGTTCCACTGTCATGCGCTACCGAACAATAAATTTTGAGTTACGCTCCAACAGTCAATTTCAGAATACCTGATTTTCCTACGTGGATGAAATATTTCATATTCGTCACAAAACAGAGCAAACATTAAAACATAAACGGAAACTGCAGAGCAAAACTCTTCATCACCTAATCTGAAAGTGTAAGCAGTTCCTAAATTAACTTCGAATTCGTACTGTAGTGAGATAAATTTCAGAATTCTTAATGGACATAAAATTCATACATCAACAAATGCACTTTTTATTAAACTTGACAAAGTTTAAAAAATTACATTAATAATCACTCTGACTTGCTCCTTACATTTGTTGATGTTTTGCTGACTGTGCATCTCAGTATAACCTCAGTAATTAACAAACTTAATGCACAAAATCATGTTTCATAATAAATTTATTTTATACCTCTCCATGTTTCAAGCACTATGTGCTCATCATCAGGTGGTCACATTTGTATTATACAGCATCTGGTATCGTCACACTCTGTAGGTGGCCGTCCGGTGCACAGGCTGAGCGAGGAGTGGTCCCCTCTCAACCTGTGCACGGGACGGCCACCTACAGGTGTGACGATACCAGATGCTGTATAATACAATTTTGACCTCCTGATGATGAGGAGTGGTGTGGCAGCATGCTGCCAAACCACCGCGTAACATATAACGACTTAGTTTTTACCAAATTTTAACTCAAAGTTAACTTTAGTTAAGCTCTAGTGAAGGCTCCCTGATGATGATTGTAGACCGAAACATGTAGGAACAAGTCAGAGAGAATTTTTAATGTAAATTTTAAAACTTTGTCACGTTTAATAAAAAGTGAATTTTTTGGTGTATGAACTTTATGGGTATCAAAATGCACGGTGCACCGATAACAATTCTTAATGGACGTTAAACATGGGATTTCTGTATAACTGACAGAATAAGTTAAAAAATAGATTTAAGGCATGATTCTTTTAACCGTAAAAATAATTGCATTACAGGTAGTACACTAGAATCTTCTACCCTGAAGAGAGAAGAATTTTCCTACGAAACGTTGGAACGTATCTTCAAAACTACAAACCGTCACACCTTACGGTACATTAACACAGATATTTTAAGTTTAATGGATGCTTTGTATCCATTCCTTCGAATGGAACCAAACAGGGTACATCAATACATTTGAAGGTAATCGCAGAGATGTGGGGTGTCTAACAGAAAGGTTTTCGGTTCACATCATTGCCGTAAAAAAGGGCCACAGGGCGATTCTGCACTTGATGACAAATTGTTTATCTTGTTACAGTACGCCGTGTTGTGACAAAACTGCTTGCAAATTTTCCACTGAAACGCCACAGCGATATTATGTCAATTGCGATCCCTAGTCCCTGTTTTCACAATTAGCCCATCCACTGAGCCCAAGCTATACCGCCTGACAGTCACTTTATTACACAGTTTCACCCAATATTAACGCTGCGTAACCATTTCTTCGTTTGGTGAAGTCTAGAACTGCAAATTCTGTTGCAGCACAGATGAATCTTGCAGTAATTTATTATGCCATCGTCTGTTCCTCTTTGTAACTACTACTAGTTATCCATAACTTTTATAAAATTAAAGCAATTCCTCCACAGGCATGTTACAAACCCAGAGGATTTCAAGAAATTAGGGCTTCCAGAATTCGAGACAGTAGACACATGAATGTGGTAAGGTTTTCAGTCTTACCCACCGACCGCCTTTACCCCCAGGAAATGTTCCTGGTACACACTGCAGGCAGAGTCGAACCCAGGGCCATAGAGCAGCTGGAAGGATTATATCAATGAAAAATTCCAATGACACCGTCGGAAATCGAACCGGCGACCTTCCGGCTTGTAGAGCTGTGCCGCAACCAACTTCGCCACCGCGTTACTTGCATAGGATGCAGTAAATTATTAAAGGGTTTGTCATATATGCCTAGAGAGAAGATGAATGATACGAGTATGTCGAATTGATTATGTCTAAGTCATGAGATGTTTCATATAGGCGCCCCGCAGTATCATCAGCTGGCCCTGACACATGAAGAAACTTGTTTCTGTGTGAAGTACAATTGGACCAACTGTGTGATTCGGTCTGACATTTTAGCCTTTCGTCTCTTGCAGCAGGCTGGACGCGCACGCTTATTTTAAAGCTGTAGCTGGTGTGGGGACAGCTCAGAGCCCTTTTACTGTTACCATTCTGACCCAGTATAAATTACATAAACACTTCTTTGTGTTAATAATTATTAAATTCTCCTCTTTATATTACGCTGCGCATTTATTCAACAGGTTTTGTTGAGATTAAAAATTATTTCTAAAATTCCGTCATTCAAAAATAACTCTCTTTGTACTTGCTAATTAATATGTCAACAGTTTGGCTTCTCCATTAATATGATGGACAAACGTAAAATTATTTATGTGTAACTAATTTGTAATGCACATATTTTTCATGATTTTGCATCCATCACCCCGAAGTTTTTATTGATTTTTGTATGTGTTTACTCGTTCTTCTCATGTACATTTAGCAACGGAGATACTCACTTTTACCCCTTCACAAATTAGTTTATATAATCAAATGTAGTCCCACATTTATATCTAAAACCACACCACGGTATTTTCTGTAGCAGCAGATAAAGTTTTAAGTTATCATACCAGCGAGTTTCATGCTGTGGCTATCTGGGTTATGACGCCATAGAATCTTTTATATGCATTGAAAGATTTTGAAGGATCCCACTGCCTTCCTCTTCAGGTTGTATTTTATCAATTTCTGTCGTGTAAGCTTCCTATTGACCGCTTGGTCTAAGGCGTGGGTCTGAAGCCGCTCGCTTGAGGGCTCGAATCCCTCCTGGGGCATGAATGTCTGTCTGTTGTGAATGCTGTGTGTTGTCAGGTACAGGTCTCTGTGACAGGCCGATCCCTCATCCAAAGGAGTCTTACCGAGTGTATGTGTGTGTGTGTGTGTGTGTGTGTGTGTGCGTGTCACTGAGTGTGATCAGGTGTAACAATAACCCTCTACACCCACAATGAGTATGCAGAAACAGGTCAGACTGAGAAAGAAAGAAAGTAAGGTTCATATTGTTTGAAATTAATTTATAACATTTTCTCGTGTGAGATATTATATTTTATGTATTTGCAATATTCTACTTTAGGACCTCTTGCTTTCTGAATTTCATATAGTCCTCTTTGGGCTAATTAATATATTCCCAATTATACGCTATGTAATACTATATTCGACTCAACTTTATCCCATGGGTTGTACTGCCGAACCGAATACTCCATTCATGAACCTTAGTACACTCTGCCATTGAGCTCCCGAACTATTTACTCCGTCCGTAAGCTTGTTACTTCAGTGTATTTCCGTGGCCGCATAATTACAATCCGCGACTCGTTCGCAAACAAACGTATCTACATGTGTGACTGCGCTCTAAACAAGAGTGGGCCTGTTTTTTTATGTGTACCGATATTTAGTTTAAATGTTTGAGATAACAAATTCATCTCTCGAAGGATTAAATTAAGTTATTAACTTTATTGCTAAATATAACTGAAATGTGCAATGCTGTGGCTTCTGTGTGGTGTAGCATACAGCAGTATGCTTAATTATGCTAGGGTTTAAATTTAAATTCTGTATGTATTACGGTGATGGTTGTGGACGGTGCTTTAAGCTTCGTCGCACGCGGTACTCACTTTACGTCGTAAAATTCAGGAAATCTGAAACTCTGGATATTGTGATTTTTTAATGTTTTGTTGACCGAGCATCGCTGTATAATCTGTTTAAAATAAAGCCAACTAGGTGCACACTACTTCTTAGTATATTTATTTCAATGTCTCTACATGTTTCGGGCAACTATGTGCCCATCATCAGAAGAACTTACTGTATCTATGCGACACTGGTATTTTTCACTCTGTGTGGGTGGCTGTCTGGTCTGCAGACCAGACAGCCACCCAGACAGTAACGGTAGTAGTAATTTCTTACCGGGGTTTTGGGACAACTTTTCAGTCCCATCTGCAAACGTCTTCGGTTCTCGACCTTGACGATGGGACCGATAGGTTGTCCCGAAATTACCACTACTGGCTGCCTTCAGTAGCCACTGCGAAAAACCAGTAGTTCGTTTTCTACGAAATTCAGCGTTGCGTAAATATATATATATATATGTGTGTGTGTGTGTGTGAATGTGTGTGTGAGTGTATGTGAGAGTGTGTGTAAGTGTGTGTGTGTGAGTGTGTGTGTGTGAGTTGTGTGTGTGAGTGTGTGTGTATGTGTGAGTGTGTGTATATGTGTGTGTGTGTGTGTGTGTGGTGTGTGTGTGTGTGGTGTGTGTGTGTGTGTGTGTCCAGTGTGATAGATGTTTGACGTGATTGCGCCTTGTTATGCACATGGAAATTTTGCCTTCAACTTTACACTGCCTTTTATTCGTAATGCTACATTTCTGGAATATGAAGCAGAATAGATTAATGCATGGTATAACAAACGAGATATTTGTTTAGTGAGGTTCAGACCTGTGATTGCAATTCCGGATACGGGATTCATTCGCAATGTTAGGTCACTGGAATTTACCGTGGATCAGTCCAAACTGATGTGCCGTGGAAAACGTTCCATGTCACTCGCAGAGCGCTGGGCATAGAACAAAGGAAAGCAGTCTGTCTACCAGAAGCCTTATACAAATGGAACTTTGCTAAGCCAGAGAGATTAGAATCGACATAATCCCACCGTGTTAACGCGTTTTGCATTTAAAGCGACTGGTATCAGCATCGTTGTAAGATCGTCAGTCCATCCCAATCAAACGTGCCGCTTCGCAAATTCAACAGTTCCTACAAGACAGGCGGCATTCCTACGTCATATTCAGGGGGTAGATTTATGCGTCTGTCTGCTTGCTAAACTTCTGTCTGTTTTGAGTGGAGACTTCTTTGTCATGGAGCACTCTTATAATCCTCGTCATTATTAATTTTTGATTTAGAATCTTCTTCACAGAATTTCCACCAGCTCTAAAGCACACATAATTTCTTATGCAGTGGACAAAAGGAACTCTTGCCTTGGCGTAGATCTATTGAACCTTCAGTTCCACTTAGAGCCTTTACTGGGTGCTGCATAATTAAGCACAGGGACGGCTTTACGTTTACTTTAACAGATCGCTTTAACTCTGGCACTACGGCTGTTCCTTCGTGTATGTGAGCGTTCCAGACAGGGAGAATTTTTAACATGAATGAGGCTTTCTCTTGTAATTTTGTCTTATTCCAGGCACATACTCTGAGATCTGTATAAACAAGTACATACACAAAGATTAGGGACTTTACCTTGTAAACCTAAAACTTTTAGAAGAGATTAAGGAAAGCAATTATAAGCGGGATGAAGCATAAGGAATAGAAGTGTGGCGAAAATCGTCTAAAAGTGCAGTATAGTGAAGTGAGGTGAAGTGTAGTGACGTGAGGTGAAATGGAGCGGTAGGAAATTGGAATGGGGTTAAGCCAAATGAGAGGGTAGTGAAATATAGTGAAGTGTAGATGGGTAAAGTCGAAATGGGAAGAAGTGAAGTGTCGACAAGTGTAGTGAATTGGAGTGAAGGTCTTAGGAACAGTGTGTCTGTCATTATTAGGAGATATACAGACCATAGGTTGTTTCACTGTTTCTTTCTTATTCTTTGGGTTCCATTTTGTATCATTGTCTATATTGTAGTATGTTTTATATGCTTCTATTTTATTTTGTATGTTATGTATTTTTATTGTTATGTTTATGTGTTCTTATTGTTATGTATGTTCGTTTCTAAATATTGTGTTTCATTGTGTTGTTCTGTGTATTGTTTGTGTGTAAATGTGTGCTGTACTACTGCCACCGGGTGTCAACACAATTGCAGTTGACAAATATATCATATCCTATCATATCATATCACATATCATATCATATATCATATCATATATATCGTATCGTATCATATCATATATCATATCGTGTCGTATCGTATCATATCATATATCATATCTATCATATCATATCGTATATCATATCTATGGTATCGTATCGTATATCATATATCATATCAATCATATCATATATCACTATCATATCAATATCACGTATCATATATCACGTATCGCATATTCTGTAAACAGGACAGTGTTTGTCGTGCAGTTTTTTTGTCGGCTCATTACGTTGTAGAACAGTTAGTGGTTACCCAGAGGAACGGAAGTTAGTAGAAAGAAGTGGTAGATTAAAGTAATATATGAAAAATTTTTGATGGCAGGTGGTGATGAAGGGAGAGGCAAGGGAACTTCGCGACGTGTACATCATTGGTAGGTGCGCTGCGGGGATTAGGATGAGGCGACACTCAGCCGTCAGCCCTAGATCACTCGATATTGGAATCTCTATCTTTACCGACAAAAAATGTGGGTTTGTCTGTAAACTGTAGTAGCAATTTATTCTTTTAAGCTGATTTTCCACAATATTTCAAGTTAATAAAATGCCTAGTCCGTGAATTCGAAACTTTATAGGATCCCTCGCGGGCTATATTGCATAAACGTGTGTCAGTGGAAGGGTTATGTGTGAGGGGAGAAAAATAGTTAGAGATGGGAACTGTGAAGTGTTCGCGTTGAAATTTTAAAAAAAGGTTTTTACTGGTGTGTTAAAATAAAATACCCTCGCTTCTTTCTACGTTGCCAAAACTTGTGGGCCAAATTTGATGTTATTCATTCCGTGTTTTATTCTGAAAATCCATCATATATATCAACGAATGTTTATGGTAGGAGTTTAACTTATGTTCTCTTTGCAATCCTATTACGAGTTCATGAAATATTTAATTCATTCACAATACAACATCAGTATATAGTCAATAGTACATAGTTTTGGTTATGTGTTTCGGTTTATCAATCCATCGTCAGACCAATATTCATTACATGAAGGTACATTCAATGTGTGCATCCGCACACATTGAATGTACCTTCATGTAATGAATATTGGTCTGACGATGGTTTGATGAACCGAAACATGTAGCCAAAACTATGTATTATTGACTAATATTAATGTTGGGTGTGACCAAATAAAATACTTTATTAATATTGAATAACACAACGGGATGGCTCCAATCAAAAACTATTACTAGTAAAAAAATGTACAGTGATCCCGTTACAGGCCCGGTGTAGCCCAGAGGGTGGGTAGAGGTATAGCTCTACTCTTCCACGACCGCGGCACTAGAAGGAGGTGAGTGGTCAGCAGCACGCCGCGGCCGCACATTAACCGCGGGAAAGACCCGGTACCCATTTTACAGGAGGCTACCTATTACGAGTATTTGTTGCAATATATAGTCAAATTGCATCTTGTGTACATCTGCGTAGGCAGCAATATTCAAGTCCAAGGAATGTTTGTAGTTCTCAGTATGAGTGCTTCTGTCATGTGGGAGTGACAATATTCAGTGTGGTATACTTTTACCAATATTTCGGAGAATACTCCTGCTTCCATCTTCATGGTAGATTATCCTCTTTTTGCCTTTTCGGATGTGAGAGTGTGGAGTCTTGACAGGAAGGTCTTGAGGCCTCCAACGTCAGGATGGACGACCTACCGTTACTGTAAATGCGGCAGGATTATTTGAAACGTCGGTTATCAGAGAACATATCATTAGAACCCAGCACCCAACGAACATGCCTGTTCATCTACCCAAGTCATTGTTGTTCGCTTCACGCACCTACAGACAGTTAAATAGGATTTAACAATGCGGAGAGAAGTTGCCGTGAATCTCACTAATATAACACAAACTCGTTTCCGTCAAACGAACAGGGAGGAAGTTTGGCACATCCTCTAATTATATAAATCAAACCCGAGGTAGAACATACAGATGGAACAGTTGCTGTAAACTCATTTTACGTAAGGGCGGATATGGAATGCTGTTGTTGGTAACTGCAACGCATCGCTACCAAATTCAAGGTATATTAACTCCCTCAATGGACAAACTAATGAACAATAAGTGCTTACAGAAGAACTTCTTGGTGCATAAATTTATTTTATAGAATAAATTGCATTTCGGTTGTAAGGAAAGTCGGAGGATTTCTAACGATAAGTTATACAACGCTTTGATGTCGATATTTACCACGCTTTCCATTATTCCGTTTCTTTTATTGTCAATATGTTTCGGTGTACATTTATTAAATTATTTAAGTTATGTTGCATGAAATTCCTCATTTAAGGCTTTAAAATCTAAAGTGGGGTAAGTCTGGCAACAGTGCACCAGCAGCGTTTTGCTACTTAGGCTGAATTTATTACAGCTCTGTGTTTTGTCATAACGTTTAAATATTCTGTCCGGAAAAATAAATGCCCCAGGAAGGTTGCGACAACTCTCAATTGTCCTGAACCTTTCCCTCCATTGTACTTCCTGACTCGCACATTCTGGAACATGCATATTACTATTATGTGCCAAGTTACCTTTAGGTCTGCCAGGGATCTCTTCCTTTTTGTTTTCTCAATATAGTGTTATACGATTTTCATGCTCCTCGTGCGTTCTACATTCCCGAACTATCTTATTTGTCGCAATTGAATCTGTTTAACAAAATTAGGTGCCAGATTAGTCTTTTTTCACGACTTTGACAATGGAGATGACTGTCTTCTGGGATGTGGCATCGTGTTGCAGTATGTAGGTTTATACCGTCGTTTCGAAGGCACTTGGGGCTTCCATTTGCAATGTAGAAGAATATATCCACGAAGTACGCAAGGAATGTAAGAGAAACAGAGCTTGCTCTATAGCCAATAGGAGATGGGCATTTTTCAAATGGAGGAGTGAAACGGTGCTGGAAGAGCACGAATATGAGTGCAGGAAAATCCGAAAAATCAAAAGAAGGTAAGGCCTAAGGCACATGCCCATTTCCTGAACTTTCCTTGGGTCCCATCCGTGTTCTGCCAGAAACAAAACTGCAACAAACCCCCCCCCTCACCCCCACCCCACCTCCAACTTCGAATTCCTTGTCATCTATTTGTTTTTCCAAAGTCAGTGACAGTCTTGCCTTTAGATACGCGTTGCATTGTTTTTCCGTTATGGCTTCACCTTCCCTGAAGATGGAGAGAGCACGATCCTAAAAAATTTCAGTAAATTTCTGCCAGTCTACGCGATGGCTCATCCCGTACCCCAAGAAAATTAAAGATTCAAAGAGTCGCATAAATAGCGAGACTGTTCCGATACGTGAAGTTTACAGTACAGAACTGAAGTAGTACTGTGTACGCAGGGACAGACATACCGTACATACAGCAAAGATAAGAAAGGCTGTGTCGCTCACAATGTGCAGAGGAACTGCCTTCTAAAACACATTATTGAACGAAGGACAGGGGAAGGGATAGAAGTGAAAGGAAGGCAAGGAAGAAGACGTAAGCAGCTACTGTATGGCCTTCAAGAAAAGCAAAAATACTGGATGCTGAATCAAGACGCTGTAGATAGCATTCTATGGAACTCCTTTTGGAAGGGGCCATGGACTTGTCGTAAGACAGACTACGGAGTAAATGAATGTTTGAATGAGTGAATGGTGTGATATTACTATATTCTGCGATATCAACTTGTACCACTGGTCTATCCTGCTGATGCAGGCAACAGGGTCTTCTTAAACGTCGTTAACACATATACTGCACCAGATTTTACAGCGCTTCATCCCAGACGACAGCACCCGACTAAGCATTCCGTCTTATCCGTAAGCTTGATTACAATTTTTACGGTCTCCTAATCCAGACCCGATGTCACATGATACGGTGCTATCAGGGCTGTGCCAGCCTAGCGCCTTGCGCATGCGGCAACTTCTTCTACATTACTCTTATGCAGTCTGTCCAAACAGGGGTTTGCAGGCGGAACCGTCCTCTTTCCAGTGCAGCACTTACGGTGCGGGTAGGATGGAGTAGTGTCCGGGCTGCAGCCCGGACACTACTCCAGCCTAACCGCACCCAACTTCCAACCTACAACAAACCAAGAACGATACGACCAATGTGGTAATCAACATTATAGTCGTGAGCTCCTGATGATGGGAATAGTAGTGCCCGAAACATGTTGAGCCTATAGGAAGTACAATAAATAACATCTAGTTAGTTCTTATTCTTCTGTTATCAGAAAGATGCACGGTCCAACACACATCAAAATCAAAGTCGTATTGATACAATTGATTCCCTGGTGATGAGCACATGGTTGCTCGAAACATATAGAGAATTTGAATAAACAAATTTCAGAAAAAAGAATTGTGCGTCAAGTTGGTTATTTACAAGGATTGTAATAAGTTGCACCGTCAGCAAAACATAAAAAAATCTTTCATTTTGTTTAGAATTTTGTATCCTAACATTTTTTGGTGCGATGAATATCTTGCGAATCATGAGCCAGTGGCTTTGTTTTTGTCCGGTTTTAACCAAGATTGCAACGTATCTACATATTCGAGTGAAACGTTTAAATTTATGGAGTTTCATGAAATCCCTTCCAACTGTTTTCAAGTTATTACGTCAGCCATGTATGCACCTGTATTGATCGCTTCCCCGTAATTCTGCCTTGCACCTGATGCCATCCCTAACAATTCTATTCACGATGCTTTTTCTGTAGAAACTCTGATGTTACAGTACTCTTCTCGGCGCTGCTGCTGCTGCTTCCATTTCTACTCTTACTACAGGCAGGGAAACAAGCATTACTTTTTTCCTTGCTGAACGCTACGTTTCCGCGCCTCGAGTTTTACCTAGCTTCAGAAGTCCCATATTCTACATACTTCACTCGCATTTGTATGCAGTGCGAGGAACTGACGAGTACTTCAGCTAGGCGAATTGTCGCGAATTGAACCGGTTGTCACCTTGTTGGCGTGTAAACAATTTATATTTCGGGCAGAGTTATTCTAGAGTATCGAACCGCAATAACACGAATAGTTCTGTAAAACAGCTCTATTTGCAGTAAGGAAATAACTGGCCACGTGGAGCAGACTTACTCTGAGAAGATGAGAGTTGTCCACCTACTCCGAATTTCTGTGTAGTTGATCGAAGTCGCGGTTGTATTGCCATGATCACAAGATCCTACTGATGGTCCCTATCATAAAATCCAGTCATCATCCTACTATCTTAATTTTATAATCTGTTTTATTATCGTCCATTTACGCCTTTGTCTTCCAAGTGATTTCTTTACTTCAGGCTTTACTACCAAACTTTCCTGTGAATATCTCTTCTGTCCCCAAAGAAATACGTGCTCTCTTCATCACATTTTGATCGCCCTAATAATATTTGGCTACATACAAATCATAAAGTTCCTGCTCTGATTTTCTTCAGCTCCATTACCTTTCCTGGCTCTTACTTCCAACGAAGAAGAGTAAGAATAAAAGAAGAAAAAGAGTATAAGACCAATTTTATATCTTAAATAATGCATAATTTTTCTTAGACCAGTATGTGACTTACTGTTCATTTCTTTTAGCAGCTACAGAGGGACAACATTTGGACTTACAGTTATCTGCATCTAAAGTGAATGAAATTTTAATAAGAAGGATATATTGCCTCAAATATGATAAAAATATAGTTGCACCGTTCTGCTTCCCCGATACAGATATTCTCCGGTTCAGATATTCTCCAGTCTAGATATTTCCGGTACAGATATTCCCCGATCCTGATATTCTCTGGTCCAGATTTTTCCCGGTCCAGATATTCGCCGGTTCAGATATTCTCCGGCCCAGATATTCTCCGGTCTAGATATTCTCTGGTCCAGGTTTTCTCCGATCCAGATATTCTCCGGTCCAGACATTCTACCCAGCACCTTTCGCTAAACACCTGCAGTCTTTATCCTTCCCTCAGTGTCACAGAACAAGCTGTAAACCAATGCAGACCAAGAAAAAAAATGACTGTTTTTTTGTTATTTAATTTTTAAGATTTTAGACAGCGGACGCAAATACAGAAGAATCTGAACCGAATCGTTTCTTCAGATACGGAAACTGACGAAGTAACAACAAGCACAAAGCAATGTTACTGCTTAGACAAAACCTCTGTTGCATATAGGGATGCGCTGTAATACCTACTTCAGCAGACTTTCCATTGCTAGCATTTCAGCTTTTATTTGTCACTACTTGGTAACGTACGCGAGGACAATGCTAACAGAAGAACAAGCCTTATATACATATATATATATATGTGTGTGTGTGTGTGTGTGTAGAGTGAGAGAGAGAGAGAGAATGTGTAATATAAAGCCTTGAACAGTGCGCATAGAGAGAGTCGTTGCCTTCGGAACTTTGATATCCGTCTACAAATCTACACGGAATCATATCCTGACGACCGTAATCTAGGTCAGTATAGTTGTTCACAAAGTGATTTATAACCCTATATGCCCGTCTTCATGCTTTTATATGGATACAGATTATACATTTTATTTATCAACTACTGCACAAACACTGCATGATGAAAATGGCCGTAAAACTGGCTGAAAAGGAAAAAGTTTCAGTTTAATATTTTGTAATCGATTTTTCATATTGGGTGCTAAGCACATTGGGGGGGGGGATTTTAGAAGGCTACTGCAGAGCCACATTAACTGACTGGTATAGAAATATGCTGGGTCAGTGTTTTCAGGAAACAAATAGGCACAATTCATAATGTAGTTTACTTAAGAGTGACGGGAAAAAAGTAACAGAGAAAAGTGGGCATAGCGTGAGAATTATTGTATGTTCTGTACCTTTGCTTTAATTACCTCGAGCCATTGAAATATGTGGAGTTTTGGGGACAAAGGTAACATGTACATCAGGGTGAACTTACACCTGAGTGTACTGGATTGTATTTCGTATCTTGTACTGTGGTTGTTTTAACTTGTTTTGTAATGTGTGGGTGTTTTGGTAAAATATATACTTGTATTTACTTTGTTTTGTATTGTTTGTGCTGTGTTTTTGTATCATTTGTGTGTTTTCGTAATGGTCTGTTCCGTTCGGGTGTCTGAACAAAGTTGCAGTTTTCTTTGCATCTTTGCCCTTTTAAACACACTTTGAACTTCAGCTGCCTGAATAGCGTAGTGACAAGTGATGCAAGGCATACACGTGGAATCAAATACAATACTGCAATTGTAAAAGCGGCATTTAACAAGTAGAAAAAAATACCAGCAAATTAAACTTAAATTTGAAGAAGAAACTAGTGAAATGGTGCATCGCTTGTTATGGTGCTGTAGTTCTGACAGATGTTTTTAAAGTTTTTGATATTGGTGCTCAGGAAGGAGGGAGAAGACCACTAGACATATCGTGTGAGAAATGAATAAGTGTTGCATAGAGTCCTGGTGGAAATGAACATGACATAAAATGAAGGAAGACTAACTGCACTTGTCACATCTTGCGTAGGAACTGCCTTCTAAAACACATTATTCACGGACAGAAATAAGGGATTGAAAAATGGGATATAAGACACAAGCAGCTGCTGAATGACTTTAGTGAAAAGAAAGTACTGGAAACTGGAAGAAGAAGCAATAGACCGCACTGTGTGGAGAACTCACTTTGGCAATGGCTGTGGACCTTTCGTAAGAGAGACTGCCTAATGGATTAATATACACGATACGTGGCCCACCGTTCAATCTCGTGCTCCCTGATTTTTTTAACCTAATAACCGCTGGCGAAAGCTACTGGTTATGAGTTTCCTTGTTGTGATATTTTCTGCATCCTTCTATCACTCCAAATATTCTCAGAACGTTTTCATATTATGACATCAATCTGAATGATTCCCTTAATTTCAGAGACCAATTGACACCCCAATGCAAACAAAACGTAAAATTATTTTAATTTTTACTTTCAGATAGCAGCACGTAAACATATTCTGTACTAAGTGAAAGCAAACATTCAGGCTTCGAATTTGATTTACTCTAAATTCTTTCACTGCTGCTCTCACATTAGCCATTATAGAATTATAGACAGTCGTTTTTATAAACCTGTGGTCATTTACGCTGGAACCTCCATTATAGAAGGGCAAGCTGTCCACATTACTCCTGGCAGGGATTCGCCCTTCTGTTTACATAACTACGTCCAGTGGGTTTTACTGTAATTATGCCGGAACACGTGCTGACATCTTGTGGGCTAAACCACACGTTATTCGCTAATGTCCCGAAGGTGTCGCTTTAATAAATCACCCGAAACTTTCTTTTTATCTTCTTATGCTCCCATTGCTTGCGTTCGTTGTTCACCACGAAGACTGTAAAGCCACTAGTTGCAGTTTAAGCTGCTAATAATTTTTCATTGTTTTGAACGCAAAATTCAGATCGTCAATCAAAATTTAACACAGTGTTACACGCTTTAAATGGTGTGGCCCGCTTTGATATATGGAATGGAAATGGTCTAATAGATTTCTTGGAAGAAAAACTACACATGTATATAAGAATTCCTGGTCAAATATATCTGGATTCTTCAACGACTTCTTTAAATTCTCTGGAAGAGAACTAAAATTATCCCTGATCATGGTTAAACATGTTAAAAGATTTTTTAATTCCTCGAAGCATGCGCTAACAGGCATATTTTATACTATCTTCCTAGTACTAAAGTATTTGCACTTCTAGTCATACAAAATTTCATGTGTTGGGTAAGTTTAGCATTTTACTCTCTAATTCTATTGCAGAAAAGCTCGATAAAAGATCCATCCTGTTTAACCAACTACAGTGTTGGTTAAAACAGGTTATATGTTTGTGTGTTGAAGTTCATAAAACAAAGTCAAAATTTTATGTACATGGTTCCTTGCACCGTTGATCTATATCAATATTTGTCCAACGAGATGCAACAAAGAGCAGTCTATTCACACGTACTATTCTGCAAGTTCACTCTGCATGTTTCGGGTGTCAACCACACTCATCATCAGGAATACACAAAACTGTAACTACAGCTTCCGGTGCTGGTCATAATTTTTGTGCAGGTACCTCTCTCCAGCGTAGCTGCACAAAAAGTATGACCAGTACCGGAGGTTATGTGTACTCCTGATGATGGGTGTGGTTGACACCCGAAACACGTAGAGTGAACTTTCAGAATAATAAATAGTCTGCTTTGTTGAAGAATAAGAGATCAACTTGATGTCACTAGTTATTAAGTTTTATTTCACTTCTTCTATGCTCAACATGTTTCGGACATTAATACATCCATCATCAGGAGCCTGCGACTTTTCTATTGTATCACCACATTGGTCGTG
>Ga0123353_10005750_pt1 | contig 16360 bp, 13 predicted proteins | sample TergutLab28metaG_3_FD_92763 | JGI IMG/M metagenome (GOLD analysis project Ga0123353, IMG submission 92763) | Labiotermes labralis P3 segment gut microbial communities from Petit-Saut dam, French Guiana - Lab288 P3 | ecosystem: Host-associated > Arthropoda: Insects > Digestive system > Gut ... | reverse complement strand
TTTTTTCCGTCCTGCCGCGCAAAAAATGCTCGCAATAAACAAATTATTCCTGCGCTTTTTTACTTGCGGGACGAAAAAAATCCTCGTTTATCCGCTCGCGGCTAGTTTCCGAGGAGGTCTATTGAAATTTCAACGAAAGTCACTTACTTATTGTCGGGGGACTTTCATTTTACCCGGAATTATAAGTAGATTACAAAAATTTTGGAAAAAATATTACCAACCTTTTCTCATTCTCATCGTTAAATAAATGTGAGGTTGGCAGTTTTTGAAGACGGAGGATTTTCCTGTGCCTGTAAAAAAATTCTTCTACCGTATTTTTTGCGGCTTCTTCCTGGGCCTGAGCGTATTCGCGCCCGGCTTCAGCGGCAGCGTAATCGCCATCATATTGGGTGTTTATCTGGATTTGGTGCGCATCGTTTCCAACCCGTTTAAGCGTTTGAAGCAAAATATCCTGTTTTGCATCCCCTTAGGAATCGGCGCTGCCGTCAGTGCGGTTTTGTTCGTGATTGCTTTCAAGTTTCTTTTTGAATCCTACGAAAAAGCGACTTACCTTCTCATGGTCGGATTGATTGCCGGGAACCTGCCCGAGATTTTTAAGCAGATCAAAAAGTGCGGATTTAAAAAGCGCTGCTTAATCGGCGGTGCCTGCGCCTTTGCGGCGGCTCTCGTATTGGGTATTTTGGCCGCGGATATGGGACAGACAGCGGATGGCATAACCGCAAGCCTGCCCTTACTGGCGTTCAGCGGATTGGCGGGAGGCGCTGTCGCCCTGATGCCCGGCATGAGCGTCACGATGGTTTTGATCATCTTTGGGGTTTACGGCCAGCTGCTGTTTGCTGCCGAATCTTTCCTGCGGTTAGATTTCACGTATTCGCTCCCCTTTGGGCTGTTCAGCTTTTGCGCGCTGGTTGGATTGGCGATCGCATCAAGAGGGATCAAAGCTGTGTTTGAAAGATATCCCGGCCTAGCGAATTCCATGGTGTTCGGGTTTATGGCGGGTTCGCTGATTGGCATTCTGGTGCAGAGCCTGCGATTACACGATGCAAGCTTTAACTGGCTATTGGGCGGTGTCTTACTGGTAACGGGTCTTGGGGTTTCCATGCTGTTTGTTTTGCTGGGGAGGTCGATGGAATTAAAAGAAAATACGGCGCATGGGAATCAATGAAATACGTCAATTCGTTCGGCGCAAGTGGTTTTAGGTGGTCTGCTGGTCGCGGGTTTCGCGGCGACGGCCATTGCATTGCTCCGGGCTGTTTGTGTCGCCCCAAAAAGATGATACAGGGAAAGGTTGATTTCGATGTCGTATCATATCACGGAAGACTGTTGTGGCTGTACGCTTTGCGCGCGACAGTGTCCTGTCATGGCGATCATACCGGATCAGCGGTACGCTCTTGGTTCCGAAAGTGGTTGTCGTGGCTGCGAGAACTGCAAACCAGAATGCCCGGAGGCAAACGCGCCAAGGCAGCCCCAGACCATCAATGCCAGGCGCTGCGTAGAGTGCGGTGTATGCGGGTGGGCCTGCCCGAAGGGCGCTATCGAGAACGCGGCAGGGCAAAGAACCGAACGCATCCCTCGCAAGGATTGGCCCAAGCCTGTGATTGACGCCGCAAAATGCAGCGCTTGCGGCATCTGCGTACATATGTGGTGTACCCACGGGGCCCTGGACATCACCCGGCCTCAGTTTCGCGGGGATTTGAATGTGACGGCCTGGCTTGCCGATGAGAAAAAATGCGTTGGCTGTGGCCTATGCGCCCGTGAATGCCCCATGCACGCGATTCAGATAGAGGGGAAAGGGTTCCATGAAAGTAGCGAACAAATCACTACCACGCGTAAAAACGCCAGAGGAAGCGGGCGTATCATCAAAAGGCGTTCGTGAGTTTTTGCAAGCAGTGGAGCAAGCAGGCTTCGAATTGCATAGCTTCATATTATGCTCAGATGCCCGGGCCGGCTCATACGCCGGCTGCCGATGATTCTGGAGCCAAAAATACAGGAGAAAACTTAGAAACCGTGTTCATAGCCGTTCGCCGCTCATATTCCGGTAAATTTTCCGCCATACTGCGTTGAATTTTTTTGAAATACGAGCGTATTCAATCCTTGCGAAAGGGACCACAAAAATCCGCCTTGTCTGGCGAAAAATTTGCTCGGAATCTGAACGGCTCAGACTATGAACACAGCTTCTTATATATTTCAGAAGGAGAAACTATGACAAACGAACCGAAAGTGTATCAGGGTAAGGCCGGATTCCACGTGCTCAAGAGTGAGCATTTCGGAATCCAGCGCAAAATCGTCGCCAACATGACCACGGAATCCTGGGAGGCCATTCCCCACGCTGCCGTCAACTACGAGCCGGACGTGACAGACTTTTGGAGCACCTTTCAGGAACTGCGTAAGCAACCCGGCTGGGAGGAAATCACAATCAACATCGTGCTGCTCCAGGCCATCATCCAGGGGCTGCGGGCCTGCCCGGCTATGAACGGGCACATCAAGTACAAGCGCAGGTCCGCTAACGGCCTGCTGGAGATTTACGCCGACATCAACATATCCATGTCCATGCAGCTGCCCAACGGCGAGATGATGACCGTCAACCTCCACAACTGCGAGGAGAAGAACCTGCGGCAGCTGCGTGACTACATGGCCAACCTGCGCCGCCGAATGGAGAAGACGAATTTCACCGAGGCGATGTACGAGGTTGCTCTGGACAACACTGTGCGTCTGCTCCGGGAGGGGAAGCTCGGCATCGTGCTGGCGCGGCTGTTCGGCGCGAATTTCGGCAAAGGCAAAGTTTGCCGCTTGAAGGGCGCGGAAAAGAAGGAGTATCTCGCGATCCCAAGAGAAGATCGCCTGACCAAGCATGATATTGAACAGGGCACCGTCACGGTTTCAAACCTGGGTTCCGTCTATCGCGGCAGCTACGCGCCGCCCGCACTGTTGGAGATTATCCCGCCGCAGATTAGTGTAGTCGGCATCGGCAGCTTCTATGACCGCCCTGGCGTCGTCATGGAGGACGGCAAGCAGGACATGGCCATCCGAAAATATCTGCCCATGACTATCGCTTTTGACCACCGTGCGATGGACTACGGCGATGTTGCGCCTTTCATGAAGCGCCTGGACGAGATTTTTGCCGATCCATCAGTGATGAAGGATTGGTTTTGAATAAGATTGGGAAGGTAATCGTGTTATGAAAAAGAAGCGCCGTTTGATGCTGCGCACCTTGTGTGCCATACTGGCCCTCTGCCTTGGGGCGGCTGTGGCCTTGCCCATGGCGTATGCCACTACCCCTGAGCGAGAAGCTGTGCTTGCTACAGGCCAGCGCTCACGAAACAACCCTGATGGGATTTTTACTGCGCCTGCGGCTGTTACAAGCCTACGGTTGTTTCATCCCGAAACCCGGCAAGCAACACGCCTGATTGCGAGCAACATCATTGAGCAGCTCATCAGTGGACATTCCGACCCCGATGCCGTGCGGCGCATTATGGCATATGCCCCTATCGTTACGGACGGGGAGCTTCCCCCTCTGGACATGGGGGATGATCTTTTACAATATCTGCTGCATATGCTGCAAATCGGCGCGCGCAATGTCTATATCGCGTTGCGGGAAACGGACAGACCCGACGTGTACCAGATCATTACGCTCTTTTCCACGCAGGCAGGCGAGGTCTTTTGGGTGCCACAGGGCATTGAGTACGATGCCGCTACGGGCTGGATTTACGGCACGGACAACGACGGGATACTCGGCATCGGATTTGACTACAACGTATCTCAATATATGGTGCGCAGCGCTTCCGACGCGTGGCAGCGCCCCATAGGCTATAACAGGCTTTTCGATATTGCTACGCCGCTGGTGCTGACTTTTCTTGACACCTTGCGTTTTCCTTTTGTCTACCAGGGCCGCGATTGGATGATCCAGATATGGAAAGGCTATTATGGACCTTCCAATGGTGCGGAAATTGGAATTTATGAAAAGGATACCGGGCACGCCTTTTTCTGGGACGCCTCAGACACCATGCTGGATATTTCCATGCAATTGTACCAAGAGGACACGCTGTTTTTCGATTATGGAACCCAGCGCACTTGGTGGACTGGCGGTTTTCGCTATGGAAATTATCTTCTCACCCCCTTGCTTCCTGCCCGTCAATTGCGACTGACCGGCACGATCAATTTCGAGGACCCCGGTATGCGCGATGCTTTTTGGGCCTCCTTTGAGGCCAACAAAAATGATTTGATCACAGGAACGATGGATGGGATGATATTCTCATTTGACTGGCAGACCGGGTAAAACATGTCATAAATATTTTTATAGAAATGAGGGAATTACCATGACCATCAAACACATCCGTCGCGGCTTTTGTACGCTGCTATGCCTATGCCTGTTGCTGGGGGCACTGTTCATCACTCCACAGGCGGCGGGCGAGAACAAACCGTTCCGCGTGAACTGCACCTTCTACGGCGACAGTAAAACCACAGTGGCATTCCACTGGGCAACCAGGGTCGATGCCGCTACCGACGTGAAGCTCTTCAGGCCGGACAACACCGAAACCGTGATCAACGGCGCGATAAGCGCGGACAAATTCCAAGGCAACTATATGCATTCCATCGTGGTGGATAGCCTGGAGGCCGGTAAAAGCTATGGCTATCAGGTCGGCGACGCAGGGGAGAACGCGTGGAGCGAACGCTACTCTTTCCACACGAATCCGGGAATAGGCAGCGCAATCTCCTTCGTGGCGATCACCGACGTGCAGGCTGGAAGCGCCGAGGAGTACGCCAAGAGCGCGGCTGTTCTGCAAGCGGCAATAGGAAGCCTGCCAGATGCAAAATCGTTTTACGTGCATCTTGGCGACTACACCAATAACAGCGACAACAAGGAATGGGATTTCTATTTCGACGCCTTTGAGGGTCCTGCCAACACAATAATCCACGTGCCCGTGGCGGGCAATCATGACGGCTTTTTCAAGTGGGACTGGTTCCGCAATATCTTCACCCTGGAAAGGCAGAAAGGCGACCTGAACGTCAACGGCGCGTACTACTCTTTCGATTACGGCGACGCGCACTTTGCCGTGCTGAACACCAACGACTGCTACCCCATGAGTATACAGCAGCGTAATTGGCTCATCAACGATATGAACGCCAGCGACGCCAAGTGGAAAATCCTCTTTATGCACAAGGGCCCGTATTCCGGCGGCTCGCACCCCTATGATCCCGACGTGATCGCGATTCGCGGCTATCTGCTGCCCATCATCGAAAGCCTGGGCGTCGACCTGGTGATGAGCGGGCACGACCATATGTATTACCGCAGCGAACCCACCATCGGCGGCAAGGTTGCCGACAAAGGCCCGGTTTTCATACTGCCGAACACCGCCGGGCCGAAAGAGTATAAGCTGAACGCAGTGTTGCTGCCGGAAATCAAAGACATCGCGGCAAAGAGCTTCCAGCCGGATCAGCCGGTATATACCACCGTGACCATCGACGGCGGTCAACTGGCCTATAAAGCTTATTACCAGGACGGCACGTTGTTCGATCAGCTGACGATTGAGAAAACCAGCTTCTCCGGCCCGACTGACTTAAAGCCCATTATCTGGCCGGAGTACGCGATGAGCGTGTTCGACAGCCTGTGGAAGCTGTTGTTTGATTACATGTTCCGGCTGCTGCCCGCGGCGGTTGGAACGCTGTTTGGGGGATAACATGACTGCATACGAGCTTTACTGCCGTGCCTTTCAGAAGATTTTTTACATCGGGCAGAATTTTTGGGAATGGATTGACCCCAAGCTGCTCAAAGGGGCCGGGAGAGTGATGGAGCTGCCCGCGCTGATTAAATCCCGGAAGATTGACCGGGTGCTGATGGTGACAGGTCCCACCGTGACAAAAATCGGCCTGACCGCGCCGCTGCTGCGGGGCCTCGAGGATGCCGGTATCTTCTGCGCGGTGTACAGCGAAACCTGCGCCGACCCTTCCACAAAGAACATTGAGGAAGCCCTACAGCTCTACCGAGAAAATCGGTGTCAGGGTATCATCGCCTTTGGCGGCGGCTCGCCCATGGACTGTGCCAAAATGGTCGGCTTGGCATACGCCTACCCTCGCAAAGGCACGAAAAAGCTGCGAGGAATACAGCCGATCATGCTCAAAGGAACGCCAAAGCTATTCGCCGTTCCCACGACGGCAGGCACCGGCTCCGAAACCACCATCGCCGCCATCGTGACCGACCCAAATACTCACAGGAAGTATTCTGTCCTGACCCCAAAACTGCGCCCTAACTACGCTGTGCTCGACCCGGAATTGACTGTCGGCCTGCCGCCGCATATCACCGCCGCCACCGGCATGGACGCCCTGACCCACGCGGTGGAGGCTTATATCGGCAAGTGCAACACCCCGCGCACCAAGAAAGCCGCCCTGCACGCCGTGCCGCTGATCTTCCAAAATCTCGAACCAGCCTATCGGGACGGCGGTAACCTGGAGGCGCGGGAAAATATGCTGCAAGCGTCCTACGATGCGGGAATCGCTTTTACCCGCGCCTACGTAGGTTATGTCCACGGAATTGCCCATGCCATCGGTGGGTTATATAACGTGCCCCACGGCTTGGCTTGCGCAGTGATTTTGCCCCACGTGCTTACGTTCTATGGCACGGCGGCCCACAAGCGCTTGGCTGATTTGGCCGATGCTGTGGGGATAACTTGTGATGGGCAGACGCTCTCTGAAAAAGCGAAAGCGTTCATCCAAGCCATTCGCGGCCAGAATGCGCGGTTGGGCATCCCCGCTGGGTTCGACTGCATCCGGGAGGAGGACATCCCTACGATTGCCGCGCAGGCCCTACGGGAATCGAATCCGCTGTACCCCGTACCGAAAATCATCAACCAGGCGCAGTGCGAAGCGCTGGTAAAAACGCTTTCAATAAGCCGGACTTCATAAAATACCAGTATCGCATAACACAGGCGTAACAGCCTGATGTTATGCGACTTTCGTATGATTCCGTGTTTCTCTCGAATAATAGTATACTATCAACTAAGATAATGGTAAATAGGATTTTAGTTGATGGGGTGTTCGAGTATGGAAAAAGAAAATAAAAAATTGTATTGTCAAAGGAATTGCAAATAAAAATACTGAATTTTTTTATGCAAACTTCCGTACCGAGGAAAATAAAAGTAATGAGAGAAATGCAAGAACGTAATAAATCCACTATCAAAAAATAATTGATAGGAGAGATTTATCATGTTAGAAACAGCGATTTACGCAAGGGTATTTACAAAATATCCATCTGTCCATATCTGCGGCAATCCATGTCGCGCAAGGCGAATTGCTGGGTGAAGCCTGAACGCGGAAACTGCGGCGAAGCGTCGCCGCTGCCACCTGGCACAGATTTTTAGCAGTGGCTTTGCCGCTGAGGTTTATCGCGTTGATTTCCAGGGAAAGCGGTGAATAGAAAAAGACGGTACCTGCTGGTACCGCTTTCCCCGCAAACCCCATACGGCGCTCGGGCCGCTTCTTAGCGTTGCCTTTATCCTCCGTATGAGTAAAGCAGTATCATTATATCACAACTATCACGCTTTATTTTCAAAAGTATTCAAAATTGTCCGAAGTGAGGGGTACTGTTCAGAACATCCAGCATCCCGCCTTGCCGTGATAGGCGTAATTCTGTAGTCCAGCAAATCCACATAATAAAAACGCGGGCCGGCAGGAACCCCCGCGACATGCTTCACCGCCTCCATCGCCATCATCGAGCCGATAATCCCCGCCGCCGCGCCCAAAACACCGCCTGACTCCTCACGCGCGCCTTTCGGGAACACGCATTGCCAGCACGGCGTAACGCCGGGGACCACGGTCAGTACATAGCCGTCAAAGCCGCTTATTCCGCCGTCTATCATCGCGGCGCCCAGCTTTACGCACGCGCCGTCCAGCAGACGGCGCGTTTTTATGTTGTCCACGCAGGACAGCACGACATCGCAGCCGCACAGAAGCCCGCACGCGTTATCTTCATCCAGCCGGACAGTTTCCGCGCATACCTGAATGCTGCTGTTGTACCGCTCAAGCTTTTCTTTCGCGGATTGCGCTTTTGATTTGCCGATATCGTCCTCAAAGTGAATGAACTGGCGATTCAGGTTGGTGACGTCCACGGTGTCCGAATCAATGATCTTGATGTGGCCGACGCCTGCCGACGCTAAATAGTATAGTACAGGGGAGCCCAGCCCGCCCGCGCCCACGACGGCCGCTTTTGCCTGTGACAGGCGGAGCTGGCCTTCTTCGCCGATTTCGGGGAGGATAGTTTGGCGGGAGTATCTGTCGGGTTGATGTGTGGGCAAGGTTATCACCGCTTTTCGAGGAATTAGGGATTGGGAGAAAGTCAGGCAAAGCAATGCGCAAATCGTAGGGGACGGCGTTCACACCGAAGTGATTGTCCTCGACGTCCTGCAGAAAGAACAACGTTAAATATAGGGCACGGCAATAGGTTCTAACGACGTCTACAATCTAAAATCCAGCATCTAGAATTGCCTGATTCCTAACATACGCGTCAATCGCATCCGCCACCCGCTTAGAAACCCGCACCGCCTCAACCACCGTCTTAGCCCCCGTCACAACGTCCCCGGACGCGAAAACGCCCTCCCGCGTGGTGCGCCCGCATTCGTCCACGACGACCAGGCCCGTGTTGTTCACGTCGATCCCCACGGTTGACGACACGATGACTGAGCGCGGCCCCTGTCCAACCGCGATGATGACAGAATCCGCCTCAAACAGCTGCTCCGTCCCCGCGACCGGCTCGGCGCGCTCCCGCCCGTTTTCGTCGGTGAATACGCGCGAATCGGCGAGAATGGCGCCCTCCTCCACAAACTCCGTGACGGTTTTGAAGTACTCGAATTTCACGCCGTCGATCTTGGCGTACGCGACCTCGACATCGTGGGCGGTAACGGCCTCCTCGCCCTTGTTGCAGGCGATGCAGACTTCACGGCTTCTGTGGCGCAGGGCGGTCCGGGCGACGTCCACGGCCACGTTGCCCGCGCCGACGATGAGCACGCGCTCGCCCAGCCGGTAAACCGCGGGGTTGCGCAAATACTCAATCGCGAAATGCACGTGACCCAGGCTCTCGCCTTTTATGCCGAGCTTTCGCGGCCGCCACACGCCCGTTCCCACGAACACGGCCTGAAATCCGTCGCGGAACAGGTCGTCCACGCTGAGGCTTATGCCGATCGTGGTGTTCGGCCTGATCTTCACGCCGGAGTCAAGCAGCGTGTTTGTAAGCCTGTCGAGTATACTTTTCGGCAGACGGAACTCGGGAATGCCGTAGCGCAGAATGCCGCCGATTTGGTCGTTGCCCTCAAAAAGCGTGACAGCGTAATCCCGTTGCGAAAGCAAAAACGCGATGGTGATCCCCGCCGGGCCGGAACCGACGATCGCGACTTTCCCGCTCTTCCCGGTGGACACCTTGGGCGTGTAGATATTGAGGTAATAGTCCGATATATACTGCTCGATGGCGCTGATATGCACCGGCATACCGCTTTTGCCCAATACGCAGTGACCCTCGCACTGATTCTCCTGCGGGCATATGTGGCAGCAGACCAGCGATAAGGGATTATTCTCAAAAAGAAGCTTTCCCGCCTGCTCAACCTCGTTGTCCAGCAGCAGGTGGATGGCCTCTCGCATGGGGGTTTGTACCGGGCAACCCTGCTTGCAGAGGGGATTTTTGCATTGCAGGCAGCGGCGTGCGTCATCTACGATGTGCTTGTTCAAGGATTTTCCTCCGAATTTAGATTTTAGATTTTAGACGGTAGACTTTAGATGCGGTTACGGTAAGCGATATATGCGAATCATAGGTTAAAAAAACAAAAAACAGCTAAAAGTCAGGCGTCATTGCGAGCGCAGATAAGCGTTTTTATATAACAGGGTCGGCGCGCGAAGCAATCCAGTTAAGCAACTTTATTTTGCGTTACCTGATTACTTCTGATTCTTCAACCATTTGCTGACTGGATTGCTTCGCGCACAAATATTGCTGTTGCTCAGCGTTTCTCCGCGCTCGCAATGACGTGAATTTTACCCCATATCTATCATATTTACTCATTATTCAACACGTGATTCGCATTATATATAGTCAGATCACGTGAAAACTGACTTGTATTTCCGGTCTTTGATGATCTCGGCGGATTCTGTCTTGATCTGAAAACCGGCACAAATAATCATTGCGATTATCGGGAAGAAAAAAGTACGAAAACCGGACGCCCAGACGGTAGGCGAAAATCCCATCATCATTCTTAATAGGAAACCAAGCGCAAGGACAAACGCGGCAAGCAGGCGGTTCACATTGCCGGAGGCCAATCGCAGAGCGATAAACAGAACCAGGCCCATGAGCCCCAGATACAGTATGTCCATCAACGGGGAAAAGCTATAAGCCGCGTGACTCATCCGGGCATTTACCGGCGGACGAAGCAGATTCCACAGCGTTGTATTTTCCAGGAACTCTTGAAAGACAACCAGCGCTATAGTCAGTATCGGCGGAAGAAAAGAAACGAACTTCAAGGTACGCTTCATATGATTGCGGCGAAGCGTCATAACGCACAGAAAAACACAAAACGCCAAAAACGCGAGCGCGGACAGATTCGCCGATGTGAGCCCGTGAAGCGTCGCCGAAAAGCCCAGCTCCGCCCGCTGAAAAAGGGACAGCCCCGCGAAATCCGGGAAATAACGCGCCGCTTCACGGGCGAAACGGGGATTTTCGCCGAAGAAGCTTCGGTAAAACAGGAATACGGCCGCCACCATGGTGATCAGCAGATACAGCGTCGCGGCGACGGATTTTTGCGCCGATTTGTCCTTGACTGCAAGCACGAGCTGCAAAACCAGCACGATCAACAGCAAAGCCGCTGTCTGTTGCATGGATGCGGCATACAGCAACAGGGGTAACGCGGCGATGATCCGTACGACGGAGACGCGATCCGGCTGAAACGCCCGCAAAGAATAGACGGCAAACATTCCCGCAGTAAAGGGCCAGAGATAATTTAGCGTAGTGGCCATAAATCCTGCGTCCGCAAGCGCCATAGACGGAAAGAGGATCAATATTCCGGCGCAGAGCTTCTGTCTGTTCGTTTGCAGACTGAGCAGCCATATGAGAAAAGAAGTCAGCCCGAGTAAAACCAGCGGATTAAGCAAACGCCACAAAAATGGAAGCTTCGCGAAGCCGTAGGTCAAAGCGTCGATCAGGATTCGGCTGCTGCCTTGCAGGAAATCCGGGAAGCGCATCACCCGCGCCTTTTCAAAGAATACACGGTCGTCGCCCCAGCTAAGGGGCAGGAACATGTGGAGCAGCTCAAGAATCAAAAGATACCACAGGCGGTAATCCTTTAGAAACGGTTCGTTTTTTAAACGGTTCAAGAAAACACCTCCGTTTCCCGGCTCATGCTTCGCGTACTAACCATTCAAACACAGCCGCACCAAATCCTCAACATCCGCCGTCGCCAGCGCCACAACAATATCCGCCGCGCCGTAATAAATCTTCACCTCGCCGCTGTCCTCAAGGATCATGCCGCAGGGGAAAATCGCGTGGTTGCGGAATCCGCCATCGGCCTCATAATTAGCTTCGGGGGCTAGCAGGGGATGCGGGTAATTGCCCAAAACTTTCGATGGATCATCTGAATCCAGCAGCATGATGCCCGCGCAGTAGCGCTTCTGCCACTTGTCCTCCCAGCCGTTTTTGCCGCGCGTGAAATCAATGTCCACCCCGTGGTAGGTGACTAGCCAGCCGTATTTTGTCTTGACAGGCGGGGCTGCCGGGCCGACCTTGTCGTTGGCCCAGGGCACGTCCTCCACAGCCAAGACCAGCGCGGAATCGCCCCAGTAGCGCAGGTCGGGCGAGTAGGACAGCCATGTGTCGAACCTGTCGCGCCCGCCGCGGGAATAGATGGGCATGGGACGCTCCAGCCGGCAATAGCGTCCGCCGATTTTCTCCGGAAACAGCACCATGTTGCGGTTGTCCGGCACGGAAAGGCTGATAATATCGAAGTCCGTGAAGTCGGTCGTTTTCGCAATGCCGCCGCGCAGGCCGTGCGCCGTGTCCATGGCAAAGCAGATGTAGACAGCGCCGCCGATAACCGTTATGCGCGGGTCGTATATCCTGTGAATCTCGTCACTTTGAACGCTTTCCAGCGTGAGAAACGGCTCGGGCGCGACATCCCACCTGATGCCGTCGTCACTAAACGCAAGCCCGAGGTTCGTTCCCGCGAAGCCGGTCCCATGGCCGTTTTGCCTGTCGTACACCGTTCCCGGCGCGAGATAGTCGTTGCGGAAGATCATCACGTATCTTCCCTCATATTTCGCGACGCCGGCGTTGAATGTCAGGTCGGCAGGGTAGGGAACGTCGTTTTTTGAGAGAACCGGGTTGCCGGGATAGCGCCTGACGCAGGGCGCGGAAGTTAAAATCGGTGTAAGCATGTAAGAACCCTCCTGTGATGTTCATTATAACCCGCGCGGGCGGGAAAAATCAAGCGTTATATAATCTTCTCAAACGTTAAAGTAACCTTAAACAAATCCCCGTCCACATAAATATCAAACGTGCCGCCCTGCAGCTCGGTCAGGTTCTTCGCGATGGAAAGCCCCAAGCCGTAGCCCTCCGTGTGGCGTGAGCCGTCCCCGCGCTTAAAGCGCCGGACAAGCTCCTCGCCCGAGAGGTTCAGCGGCGCTTTCGATATGTTTTTGAACGAGATCGAGACACGGCCGCCCGAGGCTGCGGCGTCGATATAAACGCGCGTGGACTCAAGGGAATATTTGCAGATATTGTTCATCAGGTTCTCAAACACGCGCCACAGCAGCTCGCCGTCCGCCGGGATGCAGGTTTCGTCCGGCAACGGACTGAGCGCGAGCGTCAGGTTTTTCTCTCGCAGGCGCATGTCGAACGCGTCCGCCGTCTGGCTCAGAAAAAGCCCCAAGTCAAGCGGCTCCACGCTTACGGCAATATCGCCCGACGACACCTTGGATATTTCGATCAGGCTTTGAAGCAGCCGGTCAAGCTTCATGGACTGATTTTCAAGGATCTGCAGGTATTCCTCTGTGCGCGCGGGGTCGCCAATCTCGCGGCGCAGCAGGTTTGTGTAATTGATGATGGAGGTCAGCGGCGTTTTAATGTCGTGGGATATGTTTGTGATAAGCTCGCTGCGCGTCTCTCGGCTTTTCGTGTTCTCCTCAATAAAGCGCAGCATCTCCAGCTGTATCTCGGACAGATTCCTGCCGATTGTTTTGAAGTCGCCGAACATGATTTTCGGGTCGATGCTGTACTTTAGGTCGCCCTCCGCCAGACGCTCGCCGCTTTGGCGGATATAGTTTAAGTTGCTGATGACCATGAGCAGCACCGGGATCAGCATGAACACGCCGACGATGTGTATCACGGCATAGTAAAGGAAATTGAACTCCAAAAGGCTGTTCGTTTCAATGGCGGCATACTGGTAAATAAAATAGGACAGGAAGCCCAGGTCGGCGAGCACGAACAGCGCAATGGTCAGCACGATCTTGCCGACATACGGCACCTTAAAGCCGCCGTCCTGACCCTTGCCCAGCAGCCTGCGTATGCGGACGATAAGCATATAGACGACAGTGCTTCTGAAAATATGGCCGCGCTTGATCCTTGTCGCGGCCGTCAGGTTGACGGTAAGGATGAGCATAGCCACGACAAGGCCCAGGACGAGCATGATGGAATTCCAAAGCACAAGACTTTCTTCCTTGACGTCGGCGACGGCGGTCAGTACGACGAGCGACGTTACAAACGCGAATATGATTCCCATGACGATTCCCAGTACGTCAATGGGAACCCGGTCGATAAATCTGATCTGGACGCTTTCGTTTTCGTCCCTCACGCTCATGCTGCTCATCAGCAGGCCAAGCACAACAAGCGGCGCCAGCGTCATCAGCATAAACAGCGCGATGACCGCGTACTTCAGGCTCAGGGCGATAGAAACCAGCTTCGCGACGACCTTGTAGCTGTCGCTCGCCCCCATATCCTTGCGAACGTAGAGCTTGATGTTGACGGATATCTTTACGTCGCGGTTGCCGTGGTAGGCCTCGGCCTCAGCGTAGCGCTGATAGCAGGTGTCGCGGGAAAGGTCAAGCTTTTCATCCTCAAAGGTACAAAGCACATGCGGGCTTTCCCTGCTTGAAACGATGACCAACAGATTGCTTTTTTCCCTGGAATATGCCTGGCTGTAGCTTTCGAGCTTGATCAGATCCGTAGCCGAGGCGGTGCCCTCCTGCTGCTTTAAGTAGAGGAAGTAGTAGTCGCTGAGATTGTCAAACTCACCGGCTGTTTTTGATTTCATGACCTCCTGAAAAGCGTACTGCGCGGCGTTAGGGGTATAAAAGCCGTAGTCATACATGCAGTTGATGGCAAGCCCAAGCCCGACGGCGATCTCAAACAGGAGGAGAAAGATGATCACCGCCGAGACTTTGTCGGAAAAGCTTTTGATCAGGTATTTCATTTATGATCGGCTCCCGCAGAGAGTTTTTTTCAAGCCAAAATTCTCAATTCTCAATTAATTTGTACCCGTGCCCCCAAACCGCCACAATATACCTTGGCTCCGCCGGGTTAATCTCGATTTTCTCGCGCAGGTGGCGTATGTGCACAAGAACCGTGTTTTCCGCGCCGATAGGGTCGTCGTTCCAAACGCGGCGGTAGATGGTTTTCGGCGAAAAGACCTCGCCGGGATTTTCCATGAACAGCTTGAGTATCTCGTATTCCGTCGGCGTAAGATTTACGCGCTCGCCGTCTGCCAGTACGACCTTGGTCTTATCATCCAGCTCAAGCCCGCCGACGCGCAAACCGTTATTTTTTTTGCTGTCGCTGCCCAAATCGACATACCGCCGGATCTGCGACTTGACCCGGGCGATGACCTCGACGGGATTGAAAGGCTTTGTTATGTAGTCGTCCGCGCCGACGTTGAGTCCCAAAATCTTGTCGGTGTACTCGCTTTTCGCGGTCAGCAGAATCACGGGCAGGTTATATTTTTTGCGTATTTCGGACATCGCGGCAATGCCGTCCATCTCCGGCATCATGATGTCCATCAGCAAAAGCTTGATATCGTTTTCGTCCAGGATTTTCAGAGCTTCCCTGCCGTTGCACGCTTCCAAAACGTGATAGCCCTCGCTGGAAAGATACACCTTCAGCGCCATCACGATCTCTTTTTCGTCGTCGCATACAAGAATATTGTACATCCAAGGTTCCTCCGTTGTAATATAGCGGTTACTTTAGATTATAGCACAAAATCCGGTTAGGGGCAAGTAAAATCAATGAAAAAAGACATGGACAAGCCCCTGATGTGCATAAGGCTTGTCCATGTCTTTATCAAAAATGGTCCGAGTGGCGAGACTTGAACTCACGGCCTCTTGACCCCCAGTCGCACGTTTGTGCTGACAAGCGCTACCCACAACTTGTAAAACCCGGAAACTGTTGATACAGAACGGTTAGCGCCCCCTCACGCCGTAACCTGGACACTAACCACGCTTAACTTTCGGTGCAAAAGCACCCTAAGCTATCTACCAGATAAGTATAGCCGATTTTGTCCGACTTGTCAAACAATTTTTTGTTGGCGCATAGGAATAGGGGGCGAATGTGATAGGATAGGTGTAGTATGCCTCCCAAAGCCCATGCCCCCGCCGCCAAAATCCAAGCCGCCCGCCAGGCCGACCTAGTGGCCTACCTGACGGCCAGGGGAGAGCAATTGGTGAAAGACGGCGACAGCTACCGTTTTCCACGCTTCAACGGGCTAATTATCAAGGGTAACCGCTTCACCTGGGATGAGCGAAATTTCGCAGGAAACGCGCTTGATTTTGTGCGATTCTTCTACGCTCTGAGCCTTTACGATGCTGTGCTTGAACTGACCGACAAAAAAGAAGATGCGTTGTAATCATGGGTTGTGTGCCGAGCTGCGTACACAACCCGTTTTCAATTATATTTCTCTGTCCGTTGTCAAGGGCGGTAGTATTTTCATTGCTCTTATCCTGTGGGCAACGAAAATCTCCACCTTTCCCTGACAAGGCAAGCGTGTGCGTAAAAACCCAATCAAATACCGAAAATCCTACTGTGCTGACCCTCTGAAAGGTATGAAAACGGGCGGTGATCGTCTTGCTGGTCCATCGCCTGTGTTTGTCAAATCAAAAATCCATTTTAGGGGCACGAAAAAGTCCAGCGGTGGCCAACGGGTAAACTTGGGATAAATATAGATAAAACGAATTTTTTGGAAGAGCGCCGGAGAGAGTCCGGGGGCGTACGCCCCCGGACTCTCTCCGGTAGGCGAATTGGCGAATCAGTACAGGATGTTTCTGTGCCCCAATGTTGTATTTCCTGTGCCCCTTTCTGCAGTGTTTCTGTTAAACTAAAAATGCATGAAAAGGGCACGAAAAATACAGC
>Ga0123353_10005749_pt1 | contig 16361 bp, 13 predicted proteins | sample TergutLab28metaG_3_FD_92763 | JGI IMG/M metagenome (GOLD analysis project Ga0123353, IMG submission 92763) | Labiotermes labralis P3 segment gut microbial communities from Petit-Saut dam, French Guiana - Lab288 P3 | ecosystem: Host-associated > Arthropoda: Insects > Digestive system > Gut ... | reverse complement strand
TGAGCACTTGCGTGGGGTGGTACAGCGAGGTGAAATATTCGTCTGTCTGTACGGACCAGCAGGCAACGCCATTGGCCTCGTCCGCCTGCCAGCCGGTGATCTCGTCGGCGCCGGTGATAATCACTTCCTCCCCGGGCACGCCGCGGAAGGTCACGTCCGGGCGGTTCAGCCGCGTGAAATCCAGGACCTCCGCGTAGGCGCCGCCCTTGATCCACACGGTAACGGGCCCGGCGTCGGAACGCGCGAGCAGGGTTGCACGCGCCTGTTCGATGGTAGGAACCGCCCCCTGCGGGTCCACCAGGATGTCGCCGTCTTTCATGTCGAATTCTCCTTCGCCATAGGGCAAGATTTTTCTTTCGCTATGGGCTTCGGGGAATATGGGCTCGATGGGCGTCTGCGGCACGCGGTAGAGGGCGTCCCAGCCGGCCACCGCCGCCACCGCCAGGCCCATCGCGGCAAGGCCCGCCAGCAGCGCCCACGCGCCCCGGCGGTATTGCTTCCAAAAGGCGATGAACAGCGTTATGCATAGAAAGAGGATGTACGCCGCCGCCAGGGGCACGGCCACTGCCGCGGCTATTTTGGGGCCGGGACTTTTGGCGCCGTATATCACGTTGTTGATGACGGCCGATACCCCGGTGAGGAGCACCCCTGTGAACACCACGGCGGAAAGCGCTGTTTTCCACAGCAAAGCCTTCGCTTCGCGCCCGCCCCGCAGCCACAGCGCAAGCAGCGTCAGCGCGGCAACGCCCAGGGTGACGGCGACCACCGCGAAGGGAAAGACCTTCGGCTTCCAGTGCACATAGACGTCATAATACCATGTCATGGCGGCGGCCAGCGCGCCGGACAGCAGCAGGGCCGCAAGGGTAAATATGCCATATCGTTTTTGGGATGATTCGGGCATGGGAATCCCTCCTTTGCATGTCTGTGCCTATTATACTGGAAAAACATCGCAAACGCAAGGGCTCACGTAAAAACTTCTTGACAAAAACACCGGAGTTGTCGTATGATTATGTCATTGGACTAGTTAAGCATTATGGAGGATTATGCATGAAAAAAATGTCATTGCGGCCCCTGGCGCTGCTGCTGTCGGTATTGCTGCTCCTGCCGCTGGCGCAGGTGCCGGCAACCGCCCAGGAGCCCGCCGCGCTGCGCGTTGCGCTGATTTCGGACCCCCACTATTTCCCGGAGGAGCTGGCGGGGGGCTACGGCGACGCGTTCAACGACAACCAGATCATCGGCCACCCCATCGAGCAGACCCCGGGGGTGCTGCGCTCCGCGCTGGCGGCGCTGAAGGCCCGGGCGGCCAGGGGCGAGATCGATTACGTGCTCATCCCCGGGGACCTGACCCGGGAGGGGGAATACATCGCCCATGAACGCCTGGCGGAAATCCTCGAGGCCTTTGAAGTGGAAACCGGAGTCCCCGTGGCAGTGGTGCCGGGCAACCACGACATCAACAACGGCGGCGCCTCGGACTACTCCGACGGCACGCGGCAGCGGGCGCGGCAGACCACCTACGACGATTTCTATGAGATCTATCAAAACCTGGGCTACGACCTGCCCAATCTGGCGCGCTACGCCCCCCCCGGGGAGAACCAAGACGGCAGGCTCAGCTACGCCGCCGACCTAGGTGGGCACTACCGCCTGGTTGCCCTGGACACCAGGGAGAGCAGGATCGGCCCCGAGCTGCGGGCCTGGGTGGTGGACCAGTGCAAGGCGGCCGTGGCCGCGGGCAAGACCGTGGTGGCCATGGGGCACCACAACCTCAACGAGCAGATCAAGGGCCAGCTGATCATCATGCAGGCCCAGGGGATCCGGAACATGCGCGAGATCAGCGAGGAGTTCGCCGACGCCGGCATGCACTTCTATTTTTCCGGGCACCTGCATATGAGCGAGATCAGCCCCTGGTATTCCGACCGGGGGGAGGTGCTCTACGACATCATCGTGCCGGGGCTATACAGCTTCCCCGGGGACTACCGCGTGGTGAAATTCACCGCCGAGGGCCGTAAAATCACGGCCGATGTGCACTCCTATCCCGTGGACGAGGTGCTGCGGGTGTCAGCCAACAATATCGACTACCGGCAGCCCTACTACCCCGATAACCTGGAGGTATCCTTCGGCTGGCATGGCCAGGGCCTGACCGGCTTTACGAAAGCCAACATGCGCGATCAGCTGGGCAAGCAGCTGGAAAGCCTGCGCGACGCGGGCGGCATCACCGCGCTGATCAAGAAGCAGGTGGACCTGGGGCCCATCAACGCCCTGTTCGAATACCTGGATAAACGGCTGATCAACCAGCCCGGGAAGATCCTGGGCCTGCTGGAGGGCCTGATCGACGACGCCTTCGCCCTGCGGGTTTCCAAGCTGCCCTGCACGCGCTTTCTTGACGAGCTGGGCTTCGGCCACCCGACAAAGCCCGGCACCGTGGAGGATCTAGCCAATTCGGCGCTTGTCTATATGTTCTGGAAAAAACACGACCCCAGGGATGACGCCTTTATGCAGGACGTGCTGCGCCGCCTGAAAAACGGCGAGCTGCTCGACCAGATTCTCAACTTCGCCGTGCCGAAGGTATTCGACGTGCTGGGCAAGGACGCGCTGCCCCTGCTGATCGACTGTGTGCCGGTGGCCCGCACCCTGGGCGCGGCGCTGAGCGGCCTGGGCTGCCCTTTGATCACCATGCCCCTGCTGGCGCTGATCGCCACCCCGGAAATCCGTGAAACCATCAGCAAGTCGATCTACGATCTGGCAGGCATGGTCATCACCAGCTCGTCCCCCACCGGCAGGGGCGACGGCGTGGTCGTCTACGACGGCCCCGTGGCCGCGCCCACCGGCCCCGAGACCTTCCGCCTGCCCTATGACCTGAAGGTCGCCCTCAGCGGCGACTGCAAGAGCGCCGAGATCACCTGGTATACCAAGGACAGCCTGACCTCCCCGGGGCTGCGGATCACCGACAAGGCGGGCAGCGCCGTGCCGGTGGGCGTGGACCTCAGCACGCAGTTCGCGGATATCACGGCCAACCAGATCGACCTTTCCATTATGAAGCTGATGGGCACCAATATGCGCGCCTCGAAGCACACGGCCAAGCTCAGCGGCCTGACGCCCGGCAAGGCCTACAAATTCACCGCGGGCGACAGCCAGTTCGACTGGTGGGCCGCGCCGCGGGAGCTCACGGCCTCGAAGGAAAGCGCGGTGCTGGCGTTCTTCAAACAGGTGTGGCAATGGCTGTGCGGCATGTGGCGGCTCATGCTCATCTCTTGGAATAACAGGTGGTATTACAGACAATGAGTATGATTTTGCGCGCGCCGGTAGCGCTGGTTCTCGCGCTGGGGCAGGCGCTCCTGCTGCTTGCCGCTGGCAAAAACACCACCGCCGTGTTGGATTTTGTTCCCGATTGCCACTACAATAATGTATCGGCCGCGTTGTGCGACCCGGAGGCCACGCCGCAGGCCCGGGCGTTGATGGAACAGCTGCGGGGGCTGTACGGCAAAGCCACCCTCAGCGGGAACTACGTCAGCCCCTACGCGGACTACACCCGCCCGCAGTTCCGGGACGAGAACGGCGAACTCGACGTGCGGCTGACCAATGAACTGTATGTGGTGAATCAGGTCACGGGGAAATACCCGGCCATCCTGGGCCTGGACTACACCAACGTGGAGCTGCCGCAGGGGAACTGGAAGGACTGGGTGACGCAGTTCGCGCAGCAGTGGCATGCGCTGGGCGGCGTCGTGACCTTCTGCTGGCACTGGCGGATACCGAAAAACCCCGAGGCCCTGGCCAAGCCCTTCGAGTGGATGAATGGCAGCGATGCCACGTTCTACACGAAGGACATCACCGGCTTCGATTTGAAGGCTGCCCTGGCGGACCCGGACGGCCGGTACTATCAGTGGCTGACGCAGAGCATCGGCCGTGTGGCCGAGCAGCTGCTGCGCTTGCAGGCGGCGGGGGTGCCTGTGCTCTGGCGGCCCCTGCACGAGGCCTCGGGCGGCTGGTTCTGGTGGGGCACGGATAGGGAGGGCTATATCGCGCTGTACCGCCTGCTGTACGACAAGCTGGTGGGCGAATATGGCCTGCACAATTTGATATGGGTGTGGAACGGCCAGAACCCAGACTGGTACCCTGGCGACGATGTGGTGGATATGCTGGCCGACGACCCCTACGGCGCGGACTATCTCGATTCCGGCTTTGCCCGGCGATTTAAGTATACCCGCCGGGCCAGCCCCGATAAGATGGTGGGCATGTCGGAAAACAACAAGCTGTTCCACCTGGGCTGGGCCCGGGCGATGAACACCCGCTGGCAATATTTCGTCCTATGGGACCGCGAGATGCTCCTCAAACGCGACCCCGACCCGGCCAACAACCCCGAGGCCGGCGGCGACGGCTTTCTGCGGGAATACCTCGATGAATACAACAGCGAGAAGGCGCTGCGCAGGGTGTACAATCACAGGTGGGTGGTTACGCTGGACGAGATGTGATTATACAATCACCCCATAATACCGCCCCAGCCAATACGCGAACGTATACGGGTAGCAGCTGTCCACCAGGCGGTCGCTGCCCCAGCTGTTGTATAGCCAGGGGCTGCGGTTGTATTTCGCGATGAAGCGCTCGTCATCGGGCAGGCGCCAGCCAGTTTCCCGGTAGTCGTTGAGATACATGCGCACGGGCATATCGGCGCGGGTCTCCAGGCTTATGGGGGACGCCAAGCGGCTGGCCGGGCTGCGGTAGAACCAGCGCTCGAGCAGCTCCAGATCGATAGGCTCTTCCGGACATGAACCTATCCCTCCAGGGCAGGCAAGCATGTAGGGAATATCGAAGCCCGGGTTGTGCTCGCGGGCGATGGTGCCCCGCCAGGATTTATAGCCCGCCCGGTAGAGCTCCCGCAGGGTTTCGTCCGGCTCCAGCAGAATCAGCGGCCAGAAGGCGGCGGTGGCCAGCATGTGGTCGCCGAACATGATGGATTCGGGCAGGTCCATGGCCTCCCGGCGCGCCATGACCTCGAAGCGCCCCGCGTGCTTCGGGCCAAGCTGCGCATAGCCCTTCGCCAGCAAATCTTCGTAGGCCGCCTGCCAGCGCCCCGTTTTACCGGTGACGGCCATGGTCACCCGCAGATACATCAGCAGCTCGGCGGCGTTCAGGCAGGCGTCGATCCAGCCCAGGCCGCTGCTGAAATACGCCTGGTCCCACTTCGCCCAGAGGGTGGGGCCGCCGAAGGCGTCGTGCATCTGCAGGCCGTGGTCCAGGATGTGCCCCATGATGTTTTTGCAGGCTTCGATGTTCAGCGCGGCGAGTTCCGGGTCGTCCTCGGCCAGGGTCAGGTGCAGGTAATAGAAATGCACGAAGTGCAGCGTGATTTCATCGGAGCTGGTATCGCCCTTGTAGACCAGCCCGGCGTCGCTGAGGCCCTCGTCTTTGTAGAGCCGCGCAAGGCGCTCCGGAACGGGCGCGCCGGCGCCGATGATCATGCCCGCCACACCGCGCTCTACGGCGCTGGCATTGGGGACCACCTGGGCCGTGCCGTCGCCCAGCTTGCGGAAGAAAAATCCCTCGTTGGGGATGGGCTCGTGGGGGGCAAGGTAGGTGCGGGCCACGAAGCCGTCGCCCCGCCCGGGGATGTAGGTCAGCAGGAGCATGGCCTCCGCTGCCCGGGCCGCCACGGCTTTGATGCGCAGGGTCTCGGGATGGCCGGGGCCCAGTTCCCGGCGCAGCACGGCGTAGTGCAGCAGCTCGGCTATGGCGAAGGCGCAGCCGAAGCAGCCGTCGTTGTCGCTTTCGTTGTAGTTCACCTTGCTGGCGGGGTCCCGGGGGCGCTTCAGCCAGCGCTGGGAGATCATGCCCCGGCGGTCCACCACGTCAAGATTCTCCTGCAGCAGATGATTGGCCTTCTCCTCGGCGGTCATCCACCGCATGGTGATACGCGCCGCGCCGCCCGTGGTGAGCGCCCACAGGGCCTCAAAAACGCCCTCGTCCTCCGTCTGCGCGGGCAGCAGGGCGAGCACCTGGTTGGAGGGCAGGTCCCGCGTGGCGCTGAAGTACATTACGCGGTCGGCTTTGCAGGGGGCCGCAGGGTCGTAGCGGGTCAGGCCGGTTTTCGCGCCGAACCAGACCACGCCGCCGTGGGATTCGGCCTGGCAAGTGTAATCCCCCCGGCGGGAGGGCAGCGGCAGGTCCGGCGGCAGGGTACAGGGGTCAGGGGTCAGGGTATAGAGCGCCGGCGGGATGGCGGGGTCGCCCGCGGGGAAAAATTCGGTGAACCGGTTAAGGTGCCTTTGCAGACGGATGGGCATGAATTTGGGCCTCCCTTTACTTTACTGCGCCTATTATACCCCGGGCCTGCCCAAAAAGCAAGGGGAAACTGCGCTGCGCAAAAAGCTGCAACGCAAAAAACCGCACAAAATTTCATTGACAGGAAAAGTATTATGATATATAATGAGGTATAATGAGGCCAAAAAAACTTGAAGGGAGAATTATTCACATGAAGAAGCAATACAAGCGGCTGTTCTCGACTGCGCTGTGCCTGCTGATGCTTGCGCCCGCCATGGCGGTGGGGCTGGTTATGCGGGCCGGGGCGGCGGAGGCGTTCACCACCGCGCCGATGATTGCGGCGGGAAGATTCCATACGTGGGGATTAAAATACGACGGCACGCTCTGGGCCTGGGGGTGGAACAACTATGGCGTATTGGGCGACGGCACCCCATTACCCCGCAGCACGCCCGTGCAGGTTCAAAGCGGCATCACGGCGGTTTCGGCAGGTGACGACCATATTTTAGCATTGAAAAACGACGGTACTGTCTGGGGTTCAGGCTATAATTATTTTGGCCAGCTGGGCGATGGCACGACAACCAACCGCAATACGCCCGTACAGGTAGTGGGCCTCGACAATGTAACAGCCGTTGCGGTAGGTTATGTCCATTCCGCCGCGCTGAAAAACGACGGCACGGTTTGGACTTGGGGAGCCAGCTATTTGGGCGACGGTTATAACTATAATGAAGCCGAGACGCCACCCATTCAGGTTCCAATCAGCAACGTGACTGCCATCGCGGCAGGGTCCACCAAAACTGCGGTCCTAAAAGACGACGGAACGGTGTGGACCTGGGGCAGCAATTCCAACGGCGAATTGGGTGACGGAACCACCACATTACGGCTCTCGCCGGTGCAGGTACAAATCTCCGGCAAAGTAACAGCCATTTCGATGCATACTTTTCATTCTGTCGCGCTGAAGGACGACGGTACAGTCTGGGTCTGGGGCGGCAATAGCTGCGGTCAATTGGGCGATGGGACAACAACCGATAGTACCGTCCCCGTGCAGGTGGAGGGCCTCAGCGATATAACAGCCATCTCGGCGGGAAGAGAGCATAGCATTGCGTTGAAGAGCGACGGCACGGTTTGGGCCTGGGGAAACAACTGCTGGGCCCAGATTGGCAATGGAGTCGAACCTACTATACCGCCTTCAACGCCTGGAGCGATTATCGTGGATATATGCACACCCGTGCAGGTGTTGAATCTCAGCAACGTGACAGCCATTGAGGCGGGATATTACCACAACATAGCACTGAAAGAGGATGGCTCGGTATGGACCTGGGGAGCGGGCGCGAAAGGCGCGCTGGGCAACAACACCACCGGAGACGACCATGTAGCGGCCATACCCGTGCAGGTTTTGGGCGCTGGCGGCGCGGGGTATTTGAATTTACTTCCGCCTGTCGAGCCGCCCACCACGACAACCTCGACCACCACGACTGAGCCGCCCAGCACGACCTCGACCACCACGTCTACAACCTCGACCACCACGTCTACAACCTCGACCGCCACGACCACAACCACGGCCGCGCCAACCACATCGACCACCGCCCCGAGCCAGCCGCCCACCAACCCGCCGCCCCCGCCGAAGAAAATCTTCACCACCAAATATGACGCGACGATCTGGAACTGGCTGATGTTCTTCCTGCTGTTCGGGTTCATCTGGATGTGGTTCTAGGCGCTTGTCTATACTAAAAATACTGGCGGCCCCAGAGCGCAAGGCTTCGGGGCCGCTGGCACGAGATATTATATTTTCAGCTTGTCAGCCGGTGTTGTCCCCGGCCGCCGCGCGCATATGATGCAGCAAGTACGCAGAGAAAGGTTGATATTATGCTGCATATGCTGATGGAAACGCTGGCCACGAAGTTCCTTTTTTTCGCGCTGCACCTGAGCAACACAGGCTCCTTCCCGCCCCCCTTAAGCGCCGAAGAGGAGCAGAAATACCTTCTGGCTTTCGCCGCGGGGGATATTGCCGAGCGGGATAAGCTGATCGAGCATAATTTGCGCCTGGTGGTGCATGTGATTAAGAAGTATTACGCCAACAGCATGGATCAGGATGACTTGATTTCCGTGGGAACCATAGGGCTTATCAAGGCAATTAATACATTTAATGTTAGTAAAGGGGCCCGGCTGGCAACATATGCGGCGAGATGTATTGATAAACCAAGCCGCCCGTGTTGCCCTTTTCGTCCTCTGAAGCGGGAATACTTGCGCCTTTTTCGTCCGGTAGCGCTGTGACCGCTCCTTCCGAACCCCAGAAGTAGATGTCGGCCATTTCGCCATCCCAGATAACTTTATCAATGAACGTGCCTAGAGCAACCCGCTTCTGTGCCACCGCCATGGTGTCATATGAGGTTGCGAAGGATGTGAGCATATTCCGCAGAAGGTTGAATTCCTCATCCGAAAGCATATGGCTGTTCGCGAGGGCTTCCTGTTCCTCAATCCGCTGTTTGTTGCCTTGGACTTGCTGGGCAAGCGTGTCGATTTCTTTTCGGACATACTCGTTGGAAGCAGTGTTTTCATCCTCTCCGCCAGCCATAGCAAGGACTAACTTAGAAATAGTGGTTTCGTCCTTGCTGACCTGAGCACGCAGGCTCTCCAGTAGCTTCTCCTGTTCATTTGATTGACCGCGGATTTGCTTCTTGGCCTGCTCCAGTTGGCTCAGAAATACAGAACCATCCAATGACATCTCGCGGACTTTCTCACATACAAGGCGGTCAAGGGTGTTGCCATCGGCACGGCGGCAATCGCATTCCTCCTTGTTCCTTTCTTTTGTCAGGCAGAGATAGTCGAAGCAAAGCTCCTTAAATACTTTGTGCATACGGTCGCTGAGCTTATGCCGCATGTGTGCTCCGCACTCCCCACAGACCAACAGGCCATTGAGCAAGGAAACATCGCTCGTGGTCTTTTTCTTTCTGTAAATAGGCGACTTTTTGCTGTTGCGTTGAATGATAACCTGGACCTTTGCCCAATCCCTGCCGCTGATACAGCCCTGGTGCTGTCCCGCCGCGATAACCCACTCTGTGATGGGATTAAACAACTTTCGTTTGCCTGTTTCCTGCTTCGTTTTGTTATACGCAGCCACGCCGCGGGTTCCGTCAAATTTGGATTCATCGGAATAGACCGCAGCACCCATGGATGTGAAATATTCATAGGCTTCTTTGTCGGCGATCAGATAAACCGGATTTGTCAGGATGTCCTTGACTGCGTGCCTTGTAAACCTGTTGTTTCGCTTAGTACGGATTTTTTGTTCCCATAATTCTGTTTCCACTTTTGATACGGAATCCATCTGGATGAACAATTCATATATCTTCTGCACAACTGCAATCTCCGTCGGGACTTGCTCTATCTTGGACAGCGTTCGCGGTTTGCCCTCGTAACCCAAAAATTGCTCGGTTGCAGCTTTTGCATATCCAGTCGGCAGTTGTCCTCCGAGCCATCTGCCACTCTTGGCAAGCGCCATCAAGTTATCCCGGATACGCTCTGCTATGACCTCCCGCTCCAATTGCGAGAAAACGGACACCATCATCATCATAGCCCTACCAGTGGGTGTAACCGTATCGAAGCCGTCTTTTTTTGAGATGAAGCCGACCTTCAAATCCTCCAGTTCGTTGAGCAGGTTGGCGAAGTCACCTGCGTTGCGGGAGATACGGTCAAGGCGATAGCAGACAATCACCTTGATTTGATTTTCCCGGACAGCTTTCATCATCTTTTTGAAACTGGGGCGCTCCATGTTCTTGCCGGAGAAACCCTCGTCCTCAAATACAAGAATATCTTCTTCCGTTATAGTCGCGCCCGCGTCCTCGGCTCTGCGTCTGCATCCCGTCATGCAATCCTCTATTTGGTTGCCTATGCTGTCCCCTTTGCCGGTAAACCTCGACTTGCGGGAGTAAATAGCGATCTTCCGTTTATCTGCCGGGTCAAAGTACTTGGCAATTTCAAAGCCCATGGTTGTGTTCCTTTCATCTCATACATGTTGGTCTTAGTGCCATTCTATTCTATATAACAATAACGCACCACTTGCTTATCCTTAAATAACAATAACGAAGAACCGCCCTTGGCAATTTGCCGAGAGCGGTTTTTTTCATTGTCTATAAAAATTTGCTGGGATATTCAATGCAAAATCGATTGTTTCCCCGTTATTGTCGTAAGACCATTTTTTGAGGAAGGCGTTCGATGGAGTTCGACAAGGTAGCTTACGGCAAGTTGTTCCGTATATTGGCTGACCATGCACAGGCTATGTATACGAAGGGCACAAGTCTGTGTTCCTGCTGGATGGCTGCGATGATTCGCGCGGAGACGGAACCTTTGCGATTAATTATCAGGAACGCAAACAACTGAAAAGAAAAATTCGCAGATGTTTCTATCCGTCCGTTTTTGCCTTGCTGGCGTTTGTAGCTTCCATTGCAGCATTCAGCCGTTAAAAATGCCTTATGGTGCAACGAGGAAATTCGTTGAGAATCACAAACAAACGCACTCCAAGACCATCAATGTTTTGCTGGAAAATGAAACTGGCGAGAAACGAAAAGCACGGGAAATCACTTATGAGCAGTATCATCCTGACTAATGCTCTGCAATAGTGTTTGAATAATTTTGAATTTTATTATTATATCCGCGCTTCGCGGAAGAAAGCGAGAACTATTTATGACATTCCTCATCGGATTTTATGATGATCGCAAAAATTTAGTTGATTTAGATGAGTTTGGTTGTTATTTGTCTGTCCTTTTAGAAGGTGCTAGACCACCAGAAGAAGGATATTGGTTCGCAGACCAAGAAAAAGTATTTCAGGATATGGAGGATTGGTGGGAGACACTCAAGCGTTATATCGAAACAGTTATTAAGCGCGGCCTTGCTTTGAACTTGCTTGAAGAAATTTTAGCAGAATAGAGAGGACTAATCAAGATGGGCAGGAAGGTTATTTTTGTTGCTTTTCTGCCCTTATGGCAAACATTCGGTATCCTGAATTTTTGTAAAGCAATTCACAAAAAAAAACAACCAAAGAAAGGTTCAAACCAATGATAACGTATGATGTAGTGCAAGCGTATTTTGCGTATTATGATGCTCTAACACGTGCGATGGAAAGCAGATAAGCCAGCTTCAACCGCCTTGCCTCCTCGGACGGCAGCGCATGTTGAAAAGACTCAAGAACGCGAACGATTGCGCTTTTGGCGTTACCCAGCTCTTCCACTGGGCCAACATCGAAATGATCCATCAGGTTGTCTTCATCCTCCACATCGTCCGCGTGGCAGGCTGGATGGAGCGCAGGAGTATTTCATCAGCAACTAGGAGAACAAGGCGAATAATGGCCGAGCTGTCGGTCATAGGAATAATTGACTAAAAAACAGGAGGTTGTTCATGCGTTGACGGTGCGGTGTCATTATCCAACGGAGCAGGGCGGGATTCTTGAACTGCAAAGGCGTGTCGCTGAGTTGTACGCCGATATAGTAGTGCAGCAGATACTTGGTCTTTCGATACCGAAAGAGCAAAAGCTGAAATTACTGGATGCAGTCAAAGACGACATAAAAGACTCCCTGCTACATGTTGGGGCGGCTGGTTGATTAAGTTCAACCTCCGCGAACATACAGGGACGAGCACTCATTCAATGCATGAGCAACTTCCGGAAATACAAAGGAAACGAGTATCATCATGATAAAACTTATAACCGAAAGCAATACTGCTCCCATTGAACAAGCAATCACAACGAGTATCACGGAGCTGGAAAAAAGCATCAGCAAAATCAATGGGCCGCTCCCCCACGAAGCGATGGTGCTGGTGCTTGACGCTGTGACAAGGCTGGCAATGGCAAATAGGCTGTTTAAGGCAAAGTGCATGGTCAAAGGCTCACTGACCGCTATAGCCTGAGATTCCCTGCACCCTCTCCCACATCCCCTTCGTCATCCTTACCTGATTTTGCTCCCAACGCTTCAATGTGCTCAGCGGGGTTTGGAGCAGCTTGCTGAATTCCGTTTGCGTCATGCGAAGGTTCTTGCGGAGCGTTTTCAGGTTCCGTCCCTGCCCTTCATAGAGAAAGCGGTTATAGTTGTCCAGAAGTTCGTCAATATCGACTTGCAGAAACTCCGCAATCTTTTGGAGCTTGTCCAGCGGATAGGAATCCCGTGTACAATCCTCATAACCAATGAAAGTGCTGCGGTCAATGCCGGCATAGTCGGCCACCTCAGATTGGTGCAGGTTCTTCTGACAGCGAAAATATCGCAACCGATCAGCCGTATGGGGGATTTGCTCCGGGTTGTTATAGCGCAGATTGCACAGGACGGAATCGCTTCTGAGCTTAGTGCGCCTGAGCGGGATATGCTCGACATAAAGGGCAGAGCAAACGCCGTTGCGGTGATATAAGTAAAAGTCGTCGCTGACCCTGGAATGAAAGTTCCACTGCTTCCCGCCTTTTCCTCCCCGGCCAACTGGGCCGCCCTGCAAATGCAATCACCGCAGTATGGCTTATTCTGGGCGCGAAGTTGTGCCTTGGGCATCTTTTTGCAACCGGTTCGTCTTTGCGCAGGGGGAGAACTTGAAACGCCTGGACAATCGCTGTATCTCCCGCAGGGCGGCGTCAATGGCCTCGCCATCGGGGAAACCCATGCTTTGCAGTAAGCGCATCTGCGCGTTTCGCATTTCGATAGCCTTGGGCAGATTGCCGAGCTCCTCGTACAAAAGCGCCATGCAGATATACGGGTCACAATAGGGCGGCGGGGGCTGCAATTCCAACCAGGCTTCGAATTCCTGTATAGCGTCTTCATAGCGGCCCATGAATACCATACGATCAGCTAAAAAGCCGTGTGGCCGCCATTCGTCCGGATTGTCGCCGACGCACTCCCGCCACAGGCGCAGCGCCAGTTCCCCCTCGCCCCGGGCATATGCGATGTCGCCCAACCACATTTTTGCGAGGGTGTGATTTTTTACCGCCGGTATGCTCTCAACAATCTCCCTCGCCTCCTCCAGCAACCCGTTACCAATGAGCTGCGGGAGCAGGAAGCGCCAGCCCTCCTCATAGTCCGGCGCACGGCGCATCAGCTCGCGGTAATAGCGCACCAGTTCCAGGGAGTTCTCGCAGGTCCAATCCCCGCCATAGCCCCGCCCCAGGTTTTGCAGAATGCTGTGCCCGCATTTGCGTTCCGGCAGCAGTTGCAAAGCCTGCTTAGCAAAGCCCGTCGCTGCACGGGTGAGTGTGTTGATACGCGAGTAGTACAGGCCCGCCAACTGCAGCCAGGCATCATCGCAACTGGGTTTTCTAGCCGCAATGCTTCGCAGCATGGCCTCCGCTGCTGAAAACTCCGTGTCAGTGATATCGCGGGTATTGGTAATCATGTGGCTAATGCGATCCAAGTGCTCTGTGTCACTCAGGGAGAACAGTTCGTCGATGGTCACGCCAAAGGCCACGGAGATTTTGGGCAGCGAACTGATATCTGGGGCGGTCACGCCGTTTTCCCATTTGCTCACAGCCTGCGGCGTCACCTCCAGAGCCGTTGCGAGGGCTTCTTGCGTTATGCCGCGCTCTCCACGTAGCGCTTTGATTCTTCTGCCAAGTTCCATGTTCATATGCGTGGCTCCTATCAAGTAAATCTGGTCCGGTGATAACAGTATAGGCGAAATGAACCGGAAATGCAAGCGCCGGGTTGGCAAGGCGGGTTGCCGGTTGGTTGATACCAATTTTTGATTGCATTGCGCTATCAGAAATGATATAATAATTCATAATCCATCAGGAGGCCCGAGATGTACTACTTCACAACACATCAATCATCCATAGGCATCATCACGCTCGCCTGCAGCGGTTCCAATCTTGTCGGTCTGTGGACCGAGGGGCAAAAATATCATGGTGGGTCTATCCCCGAAGCGATGACAGAGCAAAGCGACATGCCGGTGTTCAACGCCGCAAAACAATGGCTGGATAGATATTTCACCGGAGAACACCCTGCCATTTCAGAATTGCCGCTGGCCCCCATCGGCAGCGCGTTTCGCCAGAGCGTGTGGGCAATCCTGCGCGAAATACCCTGCGGCGAGGTGATCACCTACGGCGAAATCGCGAAAAAGATTGGGTGTAAGTCGAGCCAGGCGGTGGGCGGTGCGGTTGGGCACAACCCGATCTCTATCATTATCCCCTGCCACCGGGTTGTGGGGGCGAACGGCAGCCTGACAGGTTTTGCGGGCGGCATTAATATGAAAATCAAGCTGCTGGAGCTGGAGGGCGTGGATATATCGAAGCTGTTTGTGCCGGGGAAGGGGACGGCGCTGTAGGGGAAGTTGCGCCATAAAAAATTGCGATGACACCCAGAAGTTGCAAAGATGAAGCGAAAACTTGGTTGCTGTTTCCGTATGTTTTTGCTACATTATTGCAAAACATAAAAGGAGCCGCCTCATGAACAGCGAAATTGCAAAGCGTTTACAAGTGAATAGACTCAATAGCAATTTATCACAGGAACAGCTCGCCGAACGCATTGGCGTCAGCCGCCAAACGGTGAGCAAGTGGGAACGCGCGGAGTCATCGCCAGACATGGAAAACTTAATCGCCCTGGCCAAGCTGTACAAAACCACGCTGGATGAGAAGGCACGTGATAGCGGCCATGTGGAGGATCATCACAACATGTTGCAACCCGAAATGACCGTCGAAGCCACCGTATCAATCCTCAAGCTGCTCGAACAAAACGGCATCGAAGTCTATGTTGACGGCGGCTGGGGCGTTGACGCCCTGCTAGGCGAGCAGACGCGCAGGCATGAGGACCTCGACATCACCCTGCCTCACAAATATGTGCCACAGCTGCGCGAGCTTCTCGCGGCGTGCGGGTATGAAGATGTGCCCCGCCCTGACTCATGGGAATGCAATTTTGTGCTGGGCGACAACGAAGGGCACCTGGTTGACGTTCATTCCTACACGTTTGACGAAAATGGCAAAAACATATTCGGCGTCGCCTACGAGCCCCACCACCTGACCGGCACCGGCACGATCAACGGCCATCCGGTGAAGTGCCCGCCGCCAGACGTGATGGTCGAATTTCATACAGGATACGATGTGGATAAGGATGATTATCGTGATGTAAAGGCGCTGTGTGAGAGATTTGGTATTGCGCTGCCGAAGGACTACGAGAAGTTTGGGAAGAGGCCCTGACTATGCGCTTTGAGGATACTCACACCATCCCCACTGGCCACACCCAGCACCCCTCCCGGGATCCCTGCGAAGCCACAAGGCTTTGTGGGGTGGTTGTCAGCGGCAGGGCTTCCTTCGCAAGACATACCACCGCGCCCTGTCCAAGCCGCTTGCCCGGAATTCCCGCAACGCAGCGGAAGGCCTTCACCATGGCCATTGTCGGATCGCTGGTTGTCTTGATCTCCACAGGGTAGAGCGTATCTCCATCCTCAATGAGCAAGTCAATTTCGTTCTTGTCTTTGTCGCGATAATAATACAGCGGCGGCTTGACAATACCATCGTTGTAATAGCTTTTGAGCACCTCCGTGAAGACGAAGCTCTCGAACATGTGCCCCCACATGGCCCCGTTGACCAGCTGCTCCGGCGTGTTCCAGCCCAGCAGCCAGCAGGCCAGCCCCGTGTCGAGAAAATATAGCTTCGGCGTTTTGACCAGGCGTTTGCTAAAATTATTGTAATACGGCTCCAACAGATAGACCAAGCCGCTGGACTCCAGCACGGACAACCAGGCCTTTACCGTTTTTGTGTCCTTGCCGCAAATGCCGCTGATGATGTTGAAGTTCAGCATCTCGCCCGTCAGCGAGGCCACGGCCTTCACAAACTTGATAAACGCCGATTCGTCCTGGATTTGCAGCACATCATTGATGTCTTTCTCAATATAGGTCTGAAAATAGGAGCTGTAGTAGTCCGCCCAATCGTGCAAATCGCTGGGGTTTTCGTAGAGCTCAGGAAAAAAACCCTTGTGGATGCGCTCCGTCGTCTTGCGATAATCGAAGCCCGCGCCCGCCGCTTGCATAGCCTGCCTGTGCTCCTGCGTGGGCACAAACGGCGCGCGGCACTCAATGCCGTCCAACTCCCGCATGGATAGCCCAAGCAGTTTGATAATTCCCGCGCGCCCGGCCAGACTGTCGCTCACGCCCCT
>Ga0123353_10005747_pt1 | contig 16363 bp, 4 predicted proteins | sample TergutLab28metaG_3_FD_92763 | JGI IMG/M metagenome (GOLD analysis project Ga0123353, IMG submission 92763) | Labiotermes labralis P3 segment gut microbial communities from Petit-Saut dam, French Guiana - Lab288 P3 | ecosystem: Host-associated > Arthropoda: Insects > Digestive system > Gut ... | reverse complement strand
TGTGTGTATGTGTGTGTGTGTGTGTATGTGTGTGTGTGTGTGTGTGTGTGTGTGTGTTGCGGTACCAGACTTTTGGACGCAGTGATCTTAAGCATATGTGAGTGTTCGCCGAAATCGACGTAGGGAGTTTCGTACTTTTCTCTGGGGCGTGAAATATTATTACGTTCACTCGTTCAAACTGTAAAGTTGTAAAATTAAAGAACGTGTTGTTAAAGTCTGTGGGAACACGAGTTGCTGATTTACAGATAGAGTCTGCTTCTTTTGCAATTTGTCCATCGTGTAACAGATATACAAACACTAAAACACTGTGTTACGGTAGCCGGCTGTGCTGTGGTTCTGCCATAAGGCAAGAAGCACCTAATCTATTGGACCCCTTATCTCAAGGTATTAGTGACTATTAGCTTGATCTAAAGGGCCAAAGGGCTTAGGTGCTTTTGCCTGAAGGCGGAACCTTATCCGGCTTACGAAACACAGTGATTTAGTGTTTGATGTTTTGCTGACCGTGCTTCTCAGTATAATCTTAGTAACTGACGAACTTAATGTACAAGTTCTTGTTTTGTAATAAGTTTATATTCTTCTACATGTTTCGAACACATAGTGCTCGAAACATGTAGAGGACTAATTTGGTGAATTACTAAGATTACAGCGATTTAGTGTTTATGTATCTGTTACAAGATAGACAAAGCGCTAAAGGAAAAGATTCTATCTGTGTGTTACAATCGTCAAAACCTGATAGTGTTGACTGGCTGGATTGTTACTCTCCGTCAGTGTGCGCTGTTTGTGTGTTTAGGTGTACAGGAGCTCGTTTGCTGTTCAAGCTGACAGGAATAGGGGTAAGACCATGTTCAGAGTGTCGTAACACAGTGATTATGTCATGTGTTTCGAACCACACAGCATAGAATGCACAGTGAATACGCAGGTAATGTTGCCTTGCAGCGAACCTGCAGCATGACGCTAATAAACAGCGATATTAATCCAGGTACTCAGTAGCATTAATTTGTATACAGTCATAAGAAACAGAACGCGTTGTGATGGGCAAGTTATTTCTTCGGATCGATACGAGAAACAAACCTAACTTATCTTACACACCACACGATTTGCGATTACTCGCTGGCCTTTCATTCCTGAGGCCCGGAGTTCGATTCTAATCCTGCCTATGTGAGACTAGAGAGGTACTGGGACAGGTTTTCTTCTGAGTATTTCCTTTTACCCCTTATCAGTATCATCCCACCAACGTTCCATAATTTTACCATTCATCTCCATCTGATGCTACGTTATCGTAACAACTGACTGTTGTTGGACACTTCTCACTTCTCCACAACACTTCACACCTCGTTTCGTAAGCCTGGAAATGAAAGTAACTGGATTGTAAATTAATTCACCTAGGCTTTTGTACAAGCAATCTCTTTAACCATTTAAACGCCGAATTAAGTCCCATCTGCCATCTGCTGGCATTATTAGGAACTCGCCATATTCTTCACGTTAGCAGGATAAGGGTTAAACGTCTTCAGTATAAAAAGATATTGTAAAAGTCAGTCCTTTTATTGGTAGTGACTGAAGCAACTGAACGATTTGCATCGCTCGTCAGTGATGTTATAACAACGAATTAGCTGTAGGCCTAGTGAAGTTGAACTGTTATCATACAAAACTATTTACCGGACGGGAAGAGACCTTTCATCTTTCAGCCGTTCCTTGATTCTGAATTATTTCCTTCCTACTTCCTTTAATTCCCTCGTGTTTCTAATTCTCCTCCTTCATCAGTGTTCTGTTCCACACGTTTTTAAATTCCGTTTACTGAAAAGTTGTTACTTGACCGAGGCAAGTACAATGTGGACTTGGAAGTAAATGCAGGTCAGAAGTAACAACTGCAGAAAATAATTTATTTCTGGTCTACGGAATATAACCATTGACTGGTGTCGCGACTACCTCTTTGTGTGTGACTTTTAGTGGGTAAATAAAAAACGACTACCCCTTTAGTACCAAACGTAAGCGACTGTCTTCAAAGTGAAAGTTTATACGGAATGTTATTAACTAATAGGGACGGAAAGACGAAGAATACGGATTAAGCAGCTATTGTATAACCTTGAGAAAGAGCGAATGTTATAAACTAATAGGGACGGAAAGACGAAGAATGCGGAGTAAGCAGCTATTGGATAAAACTGAGAGAGCGAAGTGATAATGGAAATTGAAAACGATAGCACTAGCTTACATGTGTGACGAACTCGCTTTGGAAGAGACTATGGACCTGTCGTAAGACAGACTAGGCAATGAATGAGTGCCGGAAAGATATAAAAGTACAACGTGTAACCAAAATCCTGCACAGGATTCTTTATTTCATGATATTTGTATATAATATCATCCTGTTTAAACTTATCGAAACGCGGCCCAGTACTTAACATGTGGGTGAGTGTGCGTGTGTATGGGGTTGGGAGGGGGGGGGGGGGTTGGCCTGGGGGACAGGCTGAATTTAATAGGTTAAACCGACAGAAAATTTTACAGGTTTAAAAGTTTTTCGTGCAAGAGCCGTCCGTCTTTCTGTTTAGGTTAGGTTAGGAAGGTTGGACACAGAGTATATCTTTAGGAAGTGGAGAATAAAAAATAGCACACAGCGCTAAATGTCGTCATTTAACAACGATATTGGCTTGAGATTTTAATTGCTCTATAGTGATAATATTGACTGAACGTGATGGTGCAGTTGCAAGAAGTGTAATCCTTTTGAACCCTCACATGCACCACGCTAGTGGCGGGTGCTTTTAACACTTGTTCGGTGATGATGTTAAACGCAATGGTGCGGGTGCAGGGGCGTTCCACACTCGTCTCTACTCGCATGCAAATGACTTGATAATGCCACAAGCGAGTGCAGTCTGTCAACCGACACGCTCTGCCTCGTATGCTAATACGTCCCCTATACGTGCCCCAAGTACTTAGCTTTCTTCTGTGGTTTATCTTTGTCCTCGTTTACTCTTGGTTTTGTATGGATATTCTGTGCTTTGATAAAATGAAGTAGTTGGCTTTCAGATTAAATTTTGTATGTGATAAGATTAATTGTCATTGTTCCGAAGTTGGGTGAAGCTTGTGTTTGTTGAGGTGACAGTGAACTACAAATTAAGGGTTTTGGACAAGCGGGGGGTAGTGCTGTGTTTTCAATTACTGTAACAAAGTTTGTCAAAGGGAAGTCTTTCAAGGGGCACTTATTCCTGCGCAGCAGCCAGGCCTTCTGTTCACTTTATACTATAGCCGATCATTTTTAGTACAGTTGTTTCTTAGGACTGCTGGCGTCAGTTACGGACGGTTCATGGGATGCGTTGTAAGTTAATCTGTCAACGTGTATACAGGACCTTTGGTGATAGGTAGGAGGGGAGAGATTTAAATGAGAAAACGTTAGCAGCGGACAACGGACGCTAGCAATCGAGTGCGAATTCAGTCGCCTACGAATGTGGTGTAAGTAGGAGTACAGAGAAGTGACTGTGTCAGTTTCCTAGAAATGATCTAGTTGTTTTACTGGATAGAGCGCTCCATTATTTTGTATCAAGAATAAATTGAGTAAATAAAACAGGAAGTAAAAAAGAAATATTTAAAACTATATGTGATTCGGTGACCCACACCCGTTTCCCGAAAGAGGATCACCTACCACAATAAAGTTACGAAGGGTGGTCGTGCAGAATATATTTGTCTTCGATCTTTGACTTTGGGCTGCTACATGTCCGCATATCCTATTGTCCGTATTTCGTAACGAACAGTCGAATAAGTACCCTTTCTTTGAGAGAGGTTTCATTAAACTTGTCTCAGCAAAATTGTACGTGACACCAGTCAACTTTCCTAATATTTATACCACGAGTGATATCATACAATGTGCATGCCATAAATAATAATAATATTTATTAACTACAATTTGGTTGTCACCCGGTGGCAGTGGTTATTTTACATGTATACAAAATATGAAATTGGTTACTACTAGATTTAAGTCGGGAGGGCTACATGAGAAGCATGTAGTGGAAACTTGGAATATTAGGAACCATCTCAGCATTTGCTTGTAGACACAGGGAAACCAAGAAAAAAACCTGTTTCGAGGTGGCCGGTCGCAGGACTTTCCGAGTACTGACTTCTAGCCAGCAGTCCGGCATCTAAAGTAAAAACAGCAATACACACATAGTACAGCAAATACACATAATATGACAACAATAAACACAAGACAACTACAAAAATACACACGGTCAATCAACAACAATTACACACAAGACAACTTAAAACTAGCAAATTGTTGCCAGGAAATTACACCAGTGAAAAAATTGTAAAATATAAACAAAAAAATGCACCATTTATAAATTAATTATTTTATTTTATTTAACTTTAAAAATTAAATTATTAATTTATAAGAGGCGGATTTTTTCGGTTTGTATTGTATAAGTTTATTACAAAGCACAGTGCAGAAAACACACAAAACTGTGGTAAAATATCGCTTCGTGTACTATAAATACCGGATGTTGAGTCCTAGCAACGGAACCAGGACTCAGACTGATACTGAATCGACAATACAACTTGCAGCGCTTCTGATTATATAATGTATGGAAATATAATGTATACTGCTTGGCTTTCGCTGCCTTTGAAACCCAACGCAACTGCTCAGCACTTTTTTTTTTTAAATGTTAAACCGGGTTTAAACTTAATTCATTTCGCCCGATAAATTAAACTTCCGATTAAAACCCTGTATCGGAAATTCAATCAGGAATGGCACATTTAGAGAGGAAATTAATTGGAATCCTAATAAAGTTCTTTAGACACGTAAGACGTCCGGTTAATGTAATTTAATATATCATGTTTATAACGTGCAAAATGTTTATGTCACAGTGCAGCAGAAACTATTTCCTTACGTTTTAACTCTCATAAGTACGATGGGCTGAACATGTGGAATTTTGTATGTATATATATGTGTGTGTGTGTGTGTGTGGAAGGGACCAAAGTCTAAGTGGATGCCCTGATTGTTGCCACAAAAATTTCATGTCTGTCATAAATCCTCAATTCCGTCTGTCCTGAATGGAAAACGTCTTTAGAGAGGTGCATTTTAATTACATGTTGCACTTAGCAATATAGTGTAGCAATCAGGACTTTATTCGGGAAGTGCCAAGTTCGAATCTGGACTTGGAAACCAGAAGTGTCTCTCCTCAGTCGGTGAGGGTGAAAGTGGGGATATTACCTCAGTTAAGTGAAGACTATTCTTTCTGAAATACTGTAAGCTAGCCCATTACAGGCTTGGACAAGTTTCTAGGGTTCCAGGAGGTTGAGGAAATCGGCACATGAAGGTTGTAATGTCAGCCCCACACTCTGGTCCCCTTTACTCCCAAGGAAATATCCCTGGTACTCAGTTCCATAAGGGGCTGAGTCGACCCAAGGGCTGTAGTAAGGATTAAGTAAATGAAAAATCCCAATTACCCTATCGGGAATCGAACCCGCGATCTTCCGTCTCGTAGCGCAGTGCCTCAACAAACTGGGCCACTCTTTTAATTAACTGACAGTTCCTAATTCTCGAACCGTTCCACTGTCGATATTATCCTGAAGCTACAAAACTACGTAATTTTTACACTAGGAAAGTCTTTATCGAGCTCATTTGAAAGACAATTTGGCTTCGTTTGTGAAGAACTAACTCTGAAATCACAGTAAAATATAAAACTGTTAGGAGCCTGGATAGCGTAGTCTGTATAGTGACTGACTTACTGACTGGGCGAAATGCAGTTCAAACCCGGCAGGGGCAAAAGATCTTTTTCTTATCTATAACATCCTGTTCGGTAACAACGGGGGGGGGGGCTTTTCTCAGCAGAAACAAGTTGAACATTCAACTCAGTCTTGTGCCGAGGTAAAGAATAAGTGGAGTTACACCTCTGCTCCCCCTATAAGCCTTCATGGCCAGACAAGGACAACTTTACCTTTAGCTTTATATACAATTGTTGCAAGCCGTTTTCAGAAACGTGGTGTGTTTCATCAGTTTCCAAAACTTTATGATGGTTAAATTAGACAATATTAAAAATACATACATAAGTTCATTAAGAGAATCATGTCAGCATTACATGAACATGACGACCTAATTATGTATTGTGTAGTTTACCTACAGAAGAATTAGACGGGTGGGGCATGTAGCAAGTATGGAGGAGAGGTGCATGCAGAGTTTTGGTGGGGAAACCTAAGGGGAAGAGATCACTTGGTAGAAGTAGGCGTAGATTGGGGGTAATATTAAGATGTATCTTCGGGAAGTGGAATGTGAGTGCATCGAGTGGATCGATATGGCTTAGGATAGGGACAGGTGGCGGGAACGTACAAATGCGGTAATGAACCTTCGGGTTTCATAAAATGCGGGGAATTTCATGACTAACCAAGAACCAAATAGCTTCTCAAGAAGGACTTTGCTACATGGCGTAAGTAAGTAAGTAAGGAAGTAAAAAGCTAAATCAGTCCCATTAGAGGCCTGGACAGGCCCAGAGGGTTCTAGGAAGTTAAGGTTCCGAGATTACGTGACAATGGCCCAGGATGGTTGTAAGGTTGTCAGCCTTACGCACCGGCTGCCTTTACCCCCCAGGAAAAGCTCCTGGTACTCATTTCTGTAAGAGGCTGAGCCGACCCCAGGGCCATAGTGCGATCGGAAGGATTATGTCAATGAAAAATACCAGTGACACCATTTGGAATCGAACCAACGACCTTCCGATTTGTAGCACAGCACCTTAATCACTGTGCTACCGCGGTCCCCAAGTAATTAAGTAGGTAAGGATAATTAACGACTCCGCCTGCATGTCAGGGTATAGCGTCGAATAATCGAAGGATTAGTGCGAAGTGAATGATACAGGATAAGGCAGGAGACGTTGGTGACGTAATTTAATGTATTATTCTAGCATTTGCTGTGAGGGGCTGGAGCAAATTACGAAAAATCTGAGTTACGGTGTACGTATCGGCGGCCGAGATTTCAAACCAGGACTTTCATCACGCGAAATATGCCTGCTATACGTTCTACTGCGTAGTTACGCAATGAAGCGTGTAAACGTAAAAAAATGCGACTAGGAATTAGTTATGTTTGTCTTTATGGACGACAGTTACAAATTACGTTACACGTCGCACGACACTTTACGCCATTCCGGGCTAAAAGTTTCCGCTGTTCTGTGAAGGTAATTGTTTTGTTAGCCGGCACGTAGCATCTCGAGACTAGCAATTTTAACCGGAAAAGTGACAAGAGCAAATAAGGTTACAGCACTTACGTACGGAAGAGTCAAAATGCAAATACTTAAACATTTTGTTTATTTTAAAGAATGCAGGACGCGTAACTTAATTGACCACAAAAATAATACCGAGACAGTATAGCTATTATGCATGCGAAACATATCTTATTTGTGACATAATGAAATTATGTAGACGCGAGTACTCGTAGAATATCAGAATTTCGTATTGATTCGTTTAAAATAAAAAATATAATTATATAAAAATCTCAAAATTGATATTCAGCTCATGTGGAATGTGAGTGTAAAAATGATACCAGTAATAATAGGGCGACTGGAACCATTTCAAATTCACTCAGACAGTACCTGAGCAACATAGCAGGAAACATGAAGTTAAGGTGCTGCAGAAAACAGCCATATTGGGCACTGCACACATACAGCGGGAAGTACTAATGTAAAAGTAAAAAACATGTTTCACGGGTGAAATAACGGTACATGTAACACAAATTGTAAATACAGAATAGCTGCAACACTATACACACTAGGAACATGATGTGTTTCAGGTATATGATTGTAAATACCTTGCATAGAGCGGGTAACAAGTATAATGATGATGATGATGATGATAATAATAATAATAATAATGCAGATTTCTTGGCATGATTCTTGCATTTACGAAATGCTGCATTTAACTTTAACACTGCTGTAGTTTGCCGTATTATTCTACACGTTCGCAACGGTGTTCGTTCATTGTCTGATAACTGAGAAAATCCTTAACGAATTTCGACTGATTGGCGCCTAATTGCAGTTATGCACACACGTGACAATAACAAATACGGTGCACAATTTTTCTCACTAATTTATTCCAATTAAACTCTCCTGTACATGTTTCGAAAAAATAATTGTTCATCATCCCGATGTGTTAGCCGCTAGACACCCATAATTGCATGGTAAAATACTGCATGCTGGGTGTTCAGAAACAACTTCCTGACGATGAACAATTATTTGTTCGAAACATGTACAGGATGTAAATACCTTGTATAGAGGGGGCTAATTGGAATAATTAATGGGAAAATGTGTGCGTCTCTTTGGTTATGTTCAGGTCTATGTATCACGATGCAGAGTTAACAGAAGTTAAAGCGTGCAGTTACGCACTTTTACAGAATGATTCTATAAATGGCCTCGTCTTTGGCTGCCAAACATGTAGAGGAATAAGTCTTGTATTATTATTGCAAATGTAGAAAAGGTAGAGAGGTAAAGCAGTCCCGTTACAGGACCGGATTGGCCCAGAGGGTTCCAGGGAGTTAAGGTTCCCAGATTTTTAGACAACGGCACAGAATGGTGGTAGGTTGTCAGCCTTACGCACCGGCCGCCTTTACCCCCAGGATATACTCTTGGTACTCATTTCTGTTAGAGGCTGAGTCGATCCCAGGGCCATAGTGCGATCGGAAGGATTATATGTCAATGAAAAATCCACTGATATCAGTTGGGTTCGAACCAACGACCTTCCGATTTGTAGTACAGTACCTTAACCACTGTGCTACCGCGGTCCCATTGTAAAAAGTCTCTTCTGTTAAGTTGTTTGTGGTAATTTTATGCAACAGAGAACGGCCGAAGGCCTACTCTCCCCTTCCACACCACCCAGGAGGAAAAAAATGTTTTGATATAACCATGCTGTTTTGGTTTACACCTGTGCGTATATTCTGTATGTCCAAAAATTGAACTTTTGAAAGCGTGAATCGATATTCACGAAATGTTGTATGTGCGTTACGCTGTAAGGGGAATTCCCAGCACTGCTTGTTGTAATTTCCTATAACTATTAATAACAACATGGAGGACTTGCGAACTTTTTATGTCGGAGCGATAGCAGCGCCACTTACTTTTAGATCCGGAAATTATGTGCGGGGAGAAACGTTGCGGAAAAGAGGCAGGTTTTTACTTCGGCAATATTTTTTACAAAATATAAATTGAAAATATGGATGACGCGTTGAAGAAAAATTACCTTCTGTTCTGATGGAAAAAGTGATTAATCTTTGAAGTTAGAAATATGAAATTTGGCCAGTAAACAGGTTATAGAACATAAATGGATATGTTAGTAAACATGTTGGACTAGAGATTTATGGAACAAGGGAGTCACGCTTGATGATTTTCTCCTTTGGAACTCTTTATATGTTCCTACTTGACTTGATTATAGAGGGTTATTCGAAATGATTGTCAGGGTTTTAACAACTTGTCATACACAATACACTTGAGATAAGAGTATATGTATTTTTTTATTTAATAGAACAACACTCCCAAGTTTTTGTTACATACATTACAGGTGCTCTAAATGTGCACCCTTTGTGATTCTACAAACATCAACACGATAATCGATTTCGTTCCAAACTGTTTGTAGCATGTCAGCAGTGATGGTTTCAATGTCGGTTCTGATTCGTACCTTCACAAAGGGTCCACATATAGAGCACCTGTAAGGTATGTAACCAAAACTTGGAGTGTTGTTCTATTAAATACAAAAACACATATACTCCTATCTCAAGTGTATTGTGTATGACAAGTTGTTAAAACCCCGACAATCATTTCGAATAACTCTGTATATATGTTTGGTTTCTAGAATCTGGATGTGAAATATTTATTCTACCACCGTACACAGAAAAATCATTTACCCCACGTCACAGCTTTTGGATTTCATTTCCGCAAGTTGCCTAGAACTCGAGTTCTCCATCTTCCTCCACTTCCTCACGGTCGATACCCGGCAGTTAAATTTTTCCTGAGTCTAATGAAAGATATCTGAAGTTTATTTTAATAACCCGTTTTATGGGTAAAGGTTACAGTCTTCATTCTCTATGATAACAGTCACGTTGTAAACTGCGTTTGTAGCTCGCATGTATCTTCAGTCTTTGTTATCTCTTCAAATTGACAAGGCAATAAATCTCAAACTCTCAATGTATAAATGTTTTCCCCGTTCAGTAGCCATTTTTTAAATTTTATAAACACAAACTTCTGAACATTTGTCACCTCTGATTTAGGTTTGTCATTTGTATGTATGAAATATTTTGGTCGCCAAAGCATTTTTTGAACCAAAGATGCGACAAAATCCTTCATTTGATCTGTCTAAACCCATTCTTTTTCAGATCATAAACGATATAGTTCGCTCTAAATGGCTGCCATATCATGGTAATAAGTAGGCCACACAAATGAGGTTACATTCTGCTGTATTTTTGATGGTTAAATGAACTTGCGTGCCGGTCCAAGTGTCCGCGCGTTCTACAGCGTAGGTCTGCCGTCGCTGGCCTGCTGGAATTGTGGGTTCGGAAAAAAAAATCCCACCGTGGCATGGATGTTTTTTTTGTCTGTGAGGGTTGTGTGTTGTTAGGTAGAGGTCTCTGTGACGAGCCGATCACTCGTCCAGAGGAGTCTTACCGACTGTGGTGCATCGTTTTGTGTGTGATGTAGAAACCTTGTGAATGAGGAGGCCATGTTCCGAGTTGAGTCGCAGCGCCACTAGAGCAGGAAAAAAGAAACTTACGCAAAAATGTTAAGAATTTTATTTACGGATTTTTATGCGCCTTCGCGAAATTGCGAAACAAAACTTTTCATGAAATTTTATATTAGACGATTTTTCGAAATTCTGCCGAGAGTTTTAAGTTTGATTAAAATCTGGCTAGAATAAAGGGTACTATATATGCAGACGTACGTACATATTTGATAATATATCGCTGAATCCTTGTTAGAATGAAAAAAAGTATCAGACAAAAGTTGTGGCGAGAAACAAAACACGTTTTTTTTTTCATAACATTTTTCTTCCCTCAAAATCTTGCCGTTTTTGACACATAGTGTGAAAAAATATTGTACAGTCCGACAGGCAACAGATGGCAATATGGCGCATGCGCGTTGCATGCTGGATACCTAAGGCTATAGACACATACTCAGAATAGTTAATACTTATTGCTTTTCCGCAGCAACAATTGTTACGCGAAAGCGCGTCAGTGTTACGATATATGTTAATTTATATGACCTGTCTTGCTATTCTCACAGCGCTAATGCTCAAATCTTCTGCTATTTCATTGACACTGCCGGCTGCTAATCGTTATGTTTCACGCATCCTTTTATCTACATGTACATCCTGTTTTGACATCAAAATAATCTCTATCTTTTCAGTTCAGTGTGGTACCGCATAGTTCCGTTGCCCAGTATGTAGCAGAAAAACAAGAACGATATAATTTTACATTCGGAACAAATATTCTGATTAATGAAGAATGTACTCTGAGAGCAATAACGTAATTATTACTAAAGGTAACGGTTGAACTTTGATAACAACAAATGTGTGTATTGAAATAAGGTACATAAGGTAATCCCGTTACAGGCCCGGTGTGGTCCAGAGGGTGGGTAGAGGTATAGCACTACTCTTCCATGACCGCGGCACTAGAAGGGGGTGAGTGGTCAGCAACACGCCCCAGCCGCTCACCTGTCTTGATAGACCACGGAATCAGTGAAAGAATGAAAGGAAGTGGTGCCTGTAGTAATCACTTCGTTTTGGCGGGTTAAAGAAAGAATCAGTTGATCAAATGTCGAATAAAAAGTAAAGTTCACATTATAACATGCCTTGAAGACACAGTGGGGGAGTGGAGCTATAGCCCTACTCTTTCTTTGACCTCTGTCTAGTTGGGGGTGGGTTGTCATTGCCATGCCTAGGCTGCTTTAAGCCCCTTTACCTATTGTAGGGGAGGCCAGGTGGACCTCGGCGCCATTATGGTGGCGTGCAGGAAATGTTACCTACACCGGGTTTCGAAGCCCGGACCGTCCAGCCAGTAGCTTTTTAGGTATACCGCCAAAACAATGAACAACATGTGTTACAACATAAATGTTTTCTCTGTTACAGTGTATTTGCTTAAATAATACTTACATGCAATAAAAATTACAAGATATATATATTTATATATGTCAATTTTTAAAGGGCTGATCTCCTTGAAGTGTTACTGTTTAGAAATCACGTTTATACCATGCATCGTTTGCTTGCACATCTTGTTTGTTTGTTTTTGGCTCGACAGCCCCACGTGGGCCAGGGCATCCACATTCACGAAGTTCCTAGATCACATACAACGACGCGCCACAGACGGTATGATTCCTCTTGACGAGAGATCAGCCCGTCGCAGAGACCTCTACCTGACCACACACAACACTCACAACAGACAAACGTCCATGCCCCCGGTGGGTTTTGAGCCCACAATCTCAACAGGCGAGCGGCCGCAGACCCACGCCTTAGACCGCGCGGCCACTGGGATCGGCTTTGCACATCTTACAGGACTCATTTGACAAGCTGTCGGTTCATCGCAGAGCTCTTAGGTGTAAAGGCCGATATACACAGAAATGTGGGCACCAAAGAGTATAATAGTGAGTGTTTATTATAGTTTGTAGACTGGGATACGAACTAAAAGACCGAAGCAGCGAGCATTGACTCCCTACGGGAATGGAGCTTCGTCTATTCTCCACTGTGCTCACGCCGGCTTTAGGGCCTACCCTGCCTCCCCTCCAATTAACATTACTGTTTCTGGCAGTTATTTCGCTCGGGGTAAGGCGGTCGGCGTGTTTAGCTAACCACACACCTTCACCCATTGCCCTGTAGTTATGTATCCCCTCTACTACATGTCATTCTCGGCATGGTACTCAATTAGGTACAGGACTTCTCGGCTACTGTAATCGTTTCAAAGTTGGTTGTGACTTGGAAATACAGTTATATAGCTGACAGGCTGTTTGTGGTTTACTGTAAAGGATCAGTTTTGAGTCAGTTTCTATCGCTGGCCGTGCACCCAGGGCGTCATGAAACAAGTTTACAGGCGAAGGACGGGTAGATGAGTATCGTGTTGTGTGTCTCGTTTGGTCTGGTCATTTTGGTTGGTGGGTGTAAAATTTTAGAAACAACTGTGCTACTTCCGTCCCACGGTAGGTCAGGTTGGTTTAACTCAACAGGAAAGGAAGAACTGATTTTCTGTTAAAATGTTTATATTTTTGAAGCAGCTTTTAAGAGAGGAAGCGAAAGTGTTTTATGTTCATCCTTAAGATCGATTTCGCTTTCGCGGGCTTGTGACTGGATACTGCACTAATACTCCGCTAGTCACTTCAGGCTTAATCCAGCGAAAACTGTATAAACAGGAAGGTAAAAGTAAAGGTAAAGTGCAACCTTGCACAGGCACTGAGGCTCTGTACAGGCCGTCCGACCCATTGTGGGAGTAGAGGTATAGCTCTACTCTTTCTTGACCACGGAACTGGAAGGGGGTGAGGGGTCAGCGTTACACCACGGCCCCTATTTACCTCCGGGAAAGACTCCGGTACCGATAGTACAGGAGACTGGGTGGGCCACAGGGCCGGTCTGGACAGGTGCGGAAAATCTCCCCCCACTGGGTTTCGATCCCCGGACCGTCCAGCCCGTAGCCAGTCGCTATACCGACTGAGATACCCGGAAACAGGCAGGTAATGTAACCTAAAAAGCAGTTTTAAAATTGATAGAAATATTCTCGTTCCAAATAAAGAAAAGAACGTTTTTAATGATTTTACGCTTTTTCTGACTAACGTTGAATTAAATTCATTGGATTTTGAGCTAAAAAGTTCGCCTCTTTCACATTTATGTTTTGTCTTAGTGTTTATGTAGGCCTAAACATAATGTGAGAACATATTTTGTTGGTTATGTATAAATAACGTTAGAGTTCTGAGTATATGTTATGTACGTATGTATGTTATGTTCTTATGTATGTTATGTTCGTATGTATGTTAAGTTCGTATGTTTGTGTTATGTTCGTATGTATGTTATGTTCGTGTGTATGTTATGTTCATATGTACGCTATGTTCGTATGTACGTTATGTTCGTATGTATGTTATGTTCGTATGTACGTTATGTTCGTATGTATGTTATGTTCGTATGTGTATGTTATGTTCGTATGTATGTTATGTTCGTATGCATGTTATGTTCGTATGTATGTTATGTTCGTATGTGTATGTTATGTTCGTATGTATGTTATGTTCGTATGTATGTTATGTTCGTATGCATGTTATTTTCGTATGTATATGTTATGTTCGTATGTATGTTATGTTCGTATGTGTATGTTATGTTCGTATGTATTTTATGTTCGTATGTATATCATACAAATATAACTGAAGCATAAAAAAGTAACTGCAAAGTTTTGAATTTCAATTTTGCGTTCAATGTAACATTTCTCTTTAGTACTTGCTTCCATGCATGATGTCTTAAAAAAAGTGCCACAATTTTTTTGTGCTACTATCACTTCGCCATCAGCAGGAAATTTGCAGATACTCGTATAATATTGACACGAACTTCTCCTCCGTAGTACTAACATCCCTGATGCATGTTTCAGGACGCATCTCTTCCCCGAGGCACTTTCTATGGCGCAAACATAGCAGGAAATTTCGACAATGAGGAGTAAAGCAATAAAATAATGCTTACTCGGGGGTGGGGGTAGTTTTCTTGCAAACGGTATTTTCCGGAGCCATTCATTGCACGGAAAATAATATAAAACGTAAGAGTTTTAATGTAATAATTAATGAGATCGTGATTTCAGACTTCCTGCGCGGTGCAAATGAGGTCTGTGTTCTTCTGGGGTGTTAGGAAGCGTAAATGGGGCAGAGACGTTCTCCCAAAACGTCCGTAACTGCGCTGCATAAAATCTCAGAATGGAGAAGATCTAATCTATGGGATCGTTACGAGTGCATATTTATTGAAGTAGACCTGGGTTCAAAAAACACACAGCGAATATCAAAAAGTTATTTTGGAGCTCATTTAACGTGCGTGCATAAGTGACGTACCGAATGTGGCACACTTCAAACTGTAGGCCACACAGTATATGTTTTAAGTACACACAAGTTCTGGCAGTGGTTTCTGGTACATTCTGTCGTTTAAATATTTCGCTCTATAGATGGCGGTCTGTTGTTTGATGAGGGGTACTGACATTTTGGGAGTCTCTGCCTTCCTCATATTCTGGATGGAATACTACGTAGCATGTGGGGGTTGCAGATTCCTTCATGAGTGTTGCTGCCTGCGTAGAAAGGAATGCGCAGTATCTTGTGTGCGTGAGCTGCTGTCTATAGATCTTATACCAGGACTGGCGAAATTTTTGAAGGTGCGTACTCAAATTGATTGTCAGTTTCGAAGTAATCCTTCCACGTGTCCATAGGAAATTTGAAGAGCAAAATAAGGTCTTGTTTTCTTCCAAAAATTGTTATTAATTACTGCATTATTATACTAATGCATAAGAGAATTTTATTTATTATTATTGCAGAGTGTAATTGTTACATTACATTTCTAATAAATGCCTCGTCCAGAAAAGCTATAAGGAAGAAAATGAGGAAGTAACTGGGGATGCTTCTGCTTCCTGTTTCGGAAGATTTGGTACTTTTCCTGAATGTAACTTATTCGCCCAGTCACCGCCAGACGGCGCCTCAGTAATATATCCAGTCAACACTTTGCACCACTCTCGATTTGTGTACAAATGATTCACTGCAGGTTTATTTTGTAACGATGGTTATACATATACAATCCACACACACACACACACACACACACATACACACACACACACACACACACATATATATATATGTATATATATACATACATACATACATATTATGCACAATGTAGAGAAGATGGTCTGGAAAAGAAATAAAAAAATTTGGGACAGCATAGAATGCATCGTGCCATAGGCTCACCAGCTCTGTCCTATAGAGTTAATAGACTCTGAAGTGTCGCTAAGCTCCGTTACGCTTTATACATACGTGGTGAGATTCGTAGCAATTGCACCTGTTAAATGTGTACTCGTTTGATTATCTCATAACATCAAGGATATCAGAAAGAGCGAATTGTATCAACGTATATTGTTTTTATAATAAAAAGATTTTTGTTGACTGAATTATTGTCATATACATTATTGCAAAAAAATACGACGTGCTGGCGCCTTTTAAAATTGAGGCATTTCTCAAGTTTCTTCTTTAACCCTTTACAGATGAAGCGCAGACTGATTTATTTAAAGACCCATTTCGTACCGCGCTGTAAACACTTTTCATCTCGGTTATAAAAACCAATCAGTTTATGCTGTAAGTGGCACAAGTCGCTGTTTGTTCTCAGATAAATACAAAACACATAAATACAGTGTGGGCAG
>Ga0123353_10005745_pt1 | contig 16364 bp, 5 predicted proteins | sample TergutLab28metaG_3_FD_92763 | JGI IMG/M metagenome (GOLD analysis project Ga0123353, IMG submission 92763) | Labiotermes labralis P3 segment gut microbial communities from Petit-Saut dam, French Guiana - Lab288 P3 | ecosystem: Host-associated > Arthropoda: Insects > Digestive system > Gut ... | reverse complement strand
TCCATAAGGAGTCCCGCCTTACAACAGTTTCCACCACACATTACATTCTAGGTAGTTCCAAAATCCCGTTGGTGTTTACAAGATATCTTGTGACAGAAGACATCCTATGCATTTTCGATGTGGGGTCCCTGTTTACCACAGTTCCAATCACAGAAGACGGTTTCAGTGATACTGCACATTCTAAATTACTACTATAAATGTTTCACCGATGTCCAAGGCACCATGGCATTAATAAGGAAAGTAATGGAGCATTTTTCCATGATTTGTTACAGTAATCACTGTCTTCACATCTCATGCTAACAATGAAAATAATTAATACATAAATAAAAATTGAAACTTCATTAACCCTTATCAACTGGAAAGAGGCAATTTCAGATATCCTTGAACTATGGGACTGGGTAAGTTTTGATAACTGCCAAATATAATATCCAAGTTTCAAAACATTACCACATTTACAGTATTTAATATTTAAAAAATTTCTTTCGAATCTTCGATAAAGCCTCACTGTGTCATAAATTCTTGCAAAATTAATTATGCTTATTAGCCTACAATCAAACACAAAACAACCAATTTTATGAATAGTCTCTTACAGTTAATGCAATATATTGATGACTGCTCACAAAAAAGATAATAGGGGAGTACCAGTGTGGATTCTGTCGAAATAAAATCACAATCGACCTAATTTTCGTACTCAGCCAGATGACAGAGAAGCACAACGAACATGGATTAGACTTATATATGCTTTTTATTGATATTAAACAGGCCTTTGATAGTATAAATAGGGAAAGATTGTTTGGAGCAATGGACAGAATGGCAATACCACAGAAGCTCATCGGGCTTATAAGGATGACTGTGTGTCAAACCAAAGCAAGAGTGAAAACTGACAATCAAATAAGTGCTCCTTTCGAATTCAATAAAGGAGTTAAACAAGGTGATGGTCTGTCAACAACTCTTTATACTAGCACTACACAATGCTGCACAGGAAATAGACCAGAGAGGCACAATCAATACAAAATCAAGCCAGATCTGTGCATATGCCGATGATGTAGTGATAGTTACTAGATCAGAATCTAGGTTAAGACAAGTATATAGAGAAATAGAGGAGAAAACCCAACAAATGGGACTAAAAGTGAATGAGAAAAGACTACATATATGATTGTGTCTGCAACTGAAAAGGGATGACAAACTCAGAATTGGAAAGTAGGAGATACAGTATTTGAAAGAGTGTCCAGCTTCAAATATCTTGGCAATGTAATACATAAAGAAGGAAGGATTAGTGAATGTGCAAAAGACAGAATACAAGAAGGGAACAGAGCATATACAGCTAACCATCATATGCCATAAAGCAAGATTATACAGATCTGCCAAAATGCAAATATATAAAACACTGCTAAGACCAGTAGTAACATATGGATCAGAAACCTGGACCCTTACAAAATCCGATGAGAATTTGTTAAGAATTTTCGAAAGGAAAATACTGCAGAAGGCCTATGGGCCGATCTGGAGAATTAGAAATAATGAAGAACTGAACAGATCCATAAATGGAGAGGATATTGTGAAATTTATAAAAGCTCAAAGAATAAGATGGGTGGGACATGTAAAGAGAATGGAAGTGGGAGCAATGCCAAGAAAGGCAATGGAAGGAAGACTGTTTGTAGGAAGAAGAAAAGGAAGACCTCGTCTGAGATGGATGGACAATGTGGTAGCAGACCTTGGCAATGAGGATAAAGCAGTGGATGGAGACGATGCAAGATAGAAATGGAGGCAGATTGTTGAGGAGGCCAAGGCTCACCCAGGGCTGTAGCACCAAGAGTGATGTGATTAATGATGACTGCATCATTATATTAAAATGCCATACAGTTTTTTAATATGTCTATCAGTAACTTGTTGAAGGGTTTCATGGTTGTCTGACTATGTTACAAAAAATTTCATGCTATGCTGTTCTATGACAGACATCTTGTACTAGTCAACAATAAGAGAAAGCATGAACATATACTCTACCACAATACACAGACACTCAGGAGGCATTCATCACAACAATGTTTCAATTTTCTGTGTCTAGTGCAGAAGAATCAGGATAAACACACACAGAAGAGTAGGAGCTGCATAAATATCAGATGCAAAAACCTGAAATTGGGGTTTCTTAATATATAATCATAAAATAACATTTCACATTTAAACTGTATTTTACAGTTCTCAAAATATAAAAATCAATGTCTATCTTGTCATAAATATTTCTTCAACAAGACTTTACCATCCCAAATACCCTTACATAAGGTGCCTAAGTTTCCTCAATTAATTACTAGTAATGCATCTTATCTTGTATATAAAAATGAGTGGGTTCAGTGTTTGGTGGTTTGATGTCCTGCAAATGTGAGGGAAATGACAGAGTGCCTGTTACTGACGCAACAGCATCAAGGGTCCTGTAAACACTACAGTGGTTGATAGTGCATGTATTTCCCCGAAGAGGGTAGAATGTTTAATTCTAAGTACAATATTTATTCTTTGTGTGGCATATGTGTGCTGTTTGTCTGGTTTAGTCATGTGCAGTGTGAAATCTAGAGTATCAAGAGGCCTTACATTATGCAACATGACTCTTGACGTTAATGGACAATGAACATTGTACAGAAAGTCATGCTGTAAAGAAAAGTAACTTAACAGCGCATTTTCATTTCCAAGATTTTATTTTTGGTTATCAGATAACAACCCATTCAGAGAACGAGGATAACCATGAGTGAAATGTAAACAGTCCTGCACAAGTTTGATTCCTGACAATCGTAAATATCCACGTTTGGTATGATGTTTTTTTCCTTTTTTTATTGCCTTAAATTCTGCTAATGCATGAGCTTGTTAAAAAAAATACCTCATATTATACCTAAGAACTGCAAAAACGTGCACTAATCCTATCACTGATATAACAGAACATAACACAATCTCAGGATTATGGCCTTGAAACAACAATCACCATCAGAGGTTTGATCCCTTAGGTTTCAAAATATTTTATAAATCCAGTCATCCTAAATCAACATGGAAATTATAAGAAAGTAACTGAAAAGATGGACTACAGCTCATACTGGCTCACTTTGCCATCACTGTCCAGATCAGACCCTTTACAATAGACATGAACTATAAAAAATACCAACATGTTGACAGTGAAAGTCAGGAATCCCCTGCAAATTTAACACAGGAATGTGAGACTTAAGAGAGAGAGTTATTTGTAGACAGTGAGGAGGAATGGATAAAATAATTATGATGATATTCACCCATGTCATTACTGTTTCAAACAATAATGCCCTTCCTATCCCTTCCCTGCAGTCACCACTAACATTTACCCAGACATGCAACACAATGAAATCTTTTGTGACACAGAATGCCTACTACACACACATCAAAAGCACATCTTACAAGAGTGCTGAAGAATGTATACAGATTATTTTGGCTCTGAAATTCCGATTGTTTTCAAATCTGAGCCACCATCATGTGTTCTCATGATTTAATCCAACTTTTTTGTTTGGTGAGAGGGGGAGTCATACAAAGTATATGGTTCACTCACATCTGAAATGGGCTATTATAGCATGTATTAAGAATGGAATATGCAAGTCTGCATTAAGCAAGAACCCCAATGACTGTAATCTATGCATGATGATCTTACACTATTCATGCTTTAATAAGCTAAATCATAATGTCAAACAACTGACAAAAGTGGAGATATTTTAAAGTTTTATTTTTTGGTTTCAATATTATGTTAATATTTTTCTATAAACACACAGCTGATCCTCACTTCAAAAGCACACACAAGATTTCTTCAACCTTCAAGTCCTTTCATCTTTCTCATTTGCTTTCCAGTTAACTCTCTTTCAACTAAAAACACACATTCTCTGCAAACCTTACAATAACTTTGTATGATATTTGTTCTTTGTTCAAGTGTATGCAACAATTCCTCTCAATCATTTACATATGCAAGAAATATCAGTGTTCACACTCAGATACACTAACAACAGGAAAGCATCTGAAGCAAATATCACACAACAAATATTCACCTTCAAAGGGAAGAAAAAATTTTTCCTACATAAACACACATTGTTAATATAAAAACAAACATGAGATCTTCTGTACTTCTGTTAGACACAGGGTACATCTTGCAACCGCAGTGGAATCTGCACATACTCAGTACAGAAAACCATTTAATCTTCAGGTATATCTAGTAATTTCAGGAACTCATCTCATATGTCTTCTTACAATGCAGTTCCTCTACTACCATGAAAAATTCACCTTTCAGGAGGAAAACTTTCTGCCACATGGTTTTTCTTGATAATTTACTGACCATTAAACAAAGACAAAACTTCAAAATATTTTCCCACTTAAAAAAAAGAGAGAGAGAGAGAGGGGGGGGGGCAAAATATGTTACAACATGAAATAACCTACCTACCTACCTTCTTCATATAAATACAAATGATGACCATCTCTTGAAAAATGGCTGCATATGTAAAACTATAATGAAAAACTGTAATAGAATACTAATAATAATGACCAGTTTGAAAACTATCAGTTGAAGGGACATAAGACTCTACAGAACAAAATTACATCAGCAGTAAGTTTTCTGCTGTAGTCTGTAACCTCACATTTAAAATGTCAGATGACTACCACGATAAATGTCACGAATAAATTAAAAGCTTCACAAACTTCAACGACAAGACAAGCGTAAAAAACAGATTCGTATACAATGCAACTGCAATCTCATGTGGCTTGTAACGAATTACTATCACACAGAAAAGAAACCCTCTCTTAATACGCACTGGAACTGTCACGTAAGGACATGCTTAGTTATAACTTAATATGGACAGTCTTGGTGCCAATACTTTACTCATCACCATACCTTACAGAACCACTGTAAGTACTGAAGTATAATGAGAATTTTAATAGGAATATTACACTTACATATTATCCTGTTTCCATGACATTAGCACCACCTACTTAAACATGCCAGACTGAAACTCAAATTATAATAGCAAAATGTGGATGTATCCTGTGCCATACAGAAGTACAGCAGCAATCCTTCAGATCATCAGACAGCCTTCCCTCACTCTGAACATGCTTGCAGCACTTTTACCAGTTTATAAATTACAAAGCACACCACTCACAAACCCTCTTTTACACATTACAACTGATTTCATATTTCTTCAATCTTTCAAATTAACAGAGTAAAATAAAACATTTCCACATTCTATGTAAACATCCCACACAAAAAGAATAGATGAAATGAGGTGTCCATTGTAGAGTGTCGGTGGTACAAAACTTTTCCATACAAATACGAGGTACATTTAATGTCCTAATGTAATGGTTCAGTAACTCAAGCTGACAGTTATGTGGTGATGTGTATGAACTACACCTCATGTGAGCAAACTCATTATACAAATTAAGATTCCTTTATTCAGAAAAGTCAAGAACTGAGGAAATATGCCTGAAATGCAGCAAAATCATGATTATGTTTTGCAGAAATACTGTACTTTTAAGAATCTGGAAAGAATTTTAAGTAGAATATATTACAGGTGTTCCTGTAAAGATATTAAAAATAATCAGATATATATATAATCAACTGTACTTTTAAGAATTTGGAAAGAATTTTAAATAGAATATATTACAGGTGTTCCTGTAAAGATATTAAAAATAATCAGATATACATATAATCAAAATGGTTGTATGTGTGGCTATATACAAGACATAAATGGTTACATAAAATAATTGCAGATGTGTGTACATAAAAACATACATACACCTCATGCCAATACCACATACAACATTGCTGAGAATGCTGTCTCCCAGGATATTATTAGGTTTGAAAAATAAATGCAGAGAATGGTAATGTGAAATGTTTCAAAATTACAGAACTTTCATCAATCACTTTTGCTCGAAAGTCTTGACAGTATGAACTAAATAAATGTCTAGATAACCCTATACCTGACTATAACTGAATTTAACAGTTCCAGTGAAATGCTGAAAGATCTCTCGTGTGTCTGTGGTATAATCTTCAGCAAAACTGTGACAAAACACACACTACAAAGACGCACACATAATTCATAATTGTCAACAATATAATAGTGGGATCAATCATTATGATGCTTGAAAGTGTTTAGTTTCTTCATTCTCCATTTAAAATACACTCAGAGTCAAACATACAATATACAACGAAGTCCAAATGTCACCCACTCACTCACTCACAGTAACAGTAAAAACAGGATAAGATTAAAAATTAAGTTCACGTTAAGAATGACTTGATGTTTTCTGAAATGTTCACTCTTTGTCAAAAAATTTGCAAAAAAAAAAAAAAAAAAATTATGGCACAGTGAGTGACAATTGAGCACTGTTGTATGCAATTTAATGCATTTCCCCAGCATCATACTCAGTCATATTTTAGGAAGCTCTCCTGCTTATTTCCTCTCTGAGGCCATGAACCAGGTTGCTGAGGTGCATTTGACCCTGGAGCCCCTGCACCCTGACCAGCGTCACCTGCTCCTCCTGCTGCCCCTTGATTCATCCAGCTAAGGAACCCACCCCCTGCCTGCCCTGTTGCTGCAGGTGGTGCTGCCCCTTGCTGAGGTCCTGCTGGTGCTGCACCAAAACCTGCTGTTGTAGCAGGATTGCCGAATCCCTGAGGAGCGCCCTCCCCTCCACCTCCAGGTGCCTGATTCCCTTGCAAATTTCCAATGAGACCCCAACCTGCTTGATTTAATGCTGCAGCAACTAATGCTGGATTCATAGGCAGAGCTCCTAAGTTTAAAGTTCCCATGCCCAATGGATTATTCATGTTCTGTGCTCCACCACCGCCTGCTGCTCCTGGCTGACCTGTTATACCCAGTGCCTGAAGATTTGGCATGTCAATGTTGCCTCTATTAGCTGGACCACCCTGGTTCCAGCCTCCTGCTCCAGCCCCCATGTTGCTGCCCCCATGACCGCCATGATGTTGGTGGTGATAATGATGTGCTGTACCTGCCCCCCCACCGAAGGGGCCTGCCAAGTTTTTTGGCTCCCGTGTACCAGGTCCTCCCCGGGGCCCTCCAACCCCCATCCCTCCCCCACCTCCATATGACCTTCCATTTGGATCAGTTTTTGGGGCAGCATTACTCACATGAACTGACACACCTTTAATGATGTGGTCCTCTCCACATAAACCCTGGGCAATCTCTGGATCCAGGAAGGTTACAAATGCAAATGCTCGGAATGGCTTCGGTATGAACACGTCTGTGACTTCACCAAACTTGGAGAAATACTCGCGTAAGTCTTCAGACTGCATTTCTTCAGTGCATCGACCCACAAACACCTTACATGGCACCTGTTGAATCTGGCCCTCCTGTATAGCAGATAAATAATAAACATAACTTCCTGCATGACCAGTGCTCCATCGCAAAGTGCATTACAAAGATTCTACTTCTGTACAATGATTTTTATAATGAAATATTTCCATTTTACAGTCTGATCACCAAGGCCAAGCAACCTCTAAGAAGGATAAAACATACAAATATACACAAACATGAATGATTTTCAGGGTAACATGGGCAGAACAGTACTAACCATATTTCTTCCACATTACATTCTATGCACTTATAACTTCCATTAATAACAAACGGCCTTTTGTGTCCTGCCACCTCAAATAACCCTGCACTTGAATTAAAAAGAGTGTCTTCACATGAAGTGTCCCATATCATTCAGCTTGAACAGGTGCACTTCTGTAGAATACAAAGAAATGAAATTCAGATAACAATTCTCCAACACCCAACGGAAATTTTTCCACAGGTTAAATTTAGAGACTGTTACTTAAATTGATGAACTTAATTGTTTGGTTCCCCAACTTGAATAAACATCATACAATAGGACAAGTGTAACACTCAACAGCAAAGAGGATCTGGACTCAACATGGTGCCTGGACATACGAAATGAACAGAGAAAATTACTCTGATAGGGAGAGAAAATAGAACAGAAATGTACCTGTTTAACAACACTAAAATATTACAGCAATCAAACACAACCATTTGACCTCTAAATGACCTGTGTTCACATATGGAAACACATGCCAAAAAAAAACACCCCTTGAAATTCATATGTTCAGGCAACAATAACATTTATTTTCCATAAAAGTCATTTATATCACAATTTAATCTTTTCCTATTGAAATAATACGTTTTCCATTAACCATGTGCCAAAATTTAAATACCAACCCATTCATTTAGGTTAACAGTCATAGGGAACAGAGGTGTTGGGAAAAAAAGGAGAAAATTTCAGATTTCCTACAGTGTCACCACAATGTGTCAATATTAACAGTAAAATGTGTTAAGGTTGCTCACTGATATTTCTGCTTAATCAAACAGACAACACCAAATGACAGTATCTCATGGTGCACAAGCAGTACTTAATATTAACTGTACTTTTCTAAGTAAAGAGGCTGAAATAATTATTGTGATATTACTGTTTACTCTATGTACTATCAATGACAACAATTTGTTCAGAGAACTAATAATAATAATAATAATAATAATATGGTATAAAACTGTCTGCTCCACTTACCAAGATTAATGTCCTTTATTCTGATTAATATAGATTGTCACCAATTTTGGTCTGCCATGCTGCCATCTTTGCAGAAGTGCAATGTGCCCAATTTTGTTATGCAAATAAAAACAATAGTCTATGCAGTCCACAGTGATGTGCTGACATTCACCGTGTTACATATTGCAAAGCACCATATGTGTTGAAGTTGAACTACAAGCATCAGTCATTATGTCATGATCCATATTCACGTTTGAGTTCTTGAAGAGAAGTGCCTTCAACATTTTGCACGACTTCTTCAAATCTCTCAACTCATGAACAAACACAACTATGGGATTCCAGTGATTCCAAATTCAGTGCTTAGTTCGTTCATTTAACTTACTTTGATTTGACCCTATTGCATAATTTTGTTAAACAAACTGTACTACCACTTTTAACTCTGACAGCGCCATGGATGGGTGCATAAAATCTCGTGCCCACTGGGGCTCGAACCCTGAACCATCCAGCATGAGTCACTATAGGTAAGGTTTTTGCATTACAGGCCCGGTGTGGCCCAGAGGGTGGGTAGAGGTATAGTTCTACTCTTCCATGACTGCGGCACTAGAAGAGGGTGAGTGGTCAGCAGCACGCCCCGGCCGCACTTTACCCCCGGGAAAGACCCGGTACCCATTTTACAGGAGGTTGGGTGGACCCGAGAACCGGTCTGGATGGGTGGAAAATCTCGTTCCCATTGGGATTCGAGCCCAGACCGTCCAGCCTGTAGTCAGTCGCTATACCGACTGAGCTACAGTGAGTCACTATACCCACCCCAAACAGTAACAGTATAATCAATTAGTAACAGTATGAAAGAAGATCTAATTACCACTAAACCACAAGAGAAGAAAGGGAAGACTTATTTCATTTGGCTTACAGTTCTGTAGTAGATTTCCCACTGCTGCTTATAAAACAAAACATACATGTTCAACAACTAAAGGAATTTCTCGTCAAGTTTGTCTGGTCAGTTTCTGTAAAATTACAAAGATAAGAAGTTACAGGAAAAGTAAAGGTATGGTTCTTGCTGTATGTAATTATGGATCACACCATGAAGATGTACAAGGGAGTGGAGACATAACTCCATGCAAACTTAATTTTGGCACTGGATGGAGGCCTGTGGTTGGCTATCCACTCTGGTCACTATACCCCAGGAAAGTTTTCTGGTACACACTGGACAGGACAGGGTGGGCCTCACAGACTATCTGGACACAGTGGCAAACAGAAAAAGTCCTTCCCTAGCTACCAATCAAACCCCAGTCATCCAGCCCATAGATTCTCTTGGCTCCAAAACATGTACAATAAAACAAGAGTAAACTGCAACACAATTATCAAGATATATGTTCCACAAGCAACCAAGTTGAAGCACAATGCTGTGTTAAGTATTAGGGTCTTTTCAGATCCTGAAATTTTGATCAAAATGCTATTTTAGGGCAAGTGTGATGTCTGTGTGAGTGAGAGACAGAAGTAATGGCTGTTCAGAGACTAATGACAATACAGCATTCCTTCTGATTCAGCTTCCACCATCAAGAAAAAGTACAGTATTATTATGACACCCATTCTGCTGGGTCAATCAGATCCAGCTAGTCTCTATTCCCTGACAACAGCAGCAGTTCTTGGAGAACCACTCCTAAAAATTGTAAATAGTAATCATATGCCCTCTAAACAATGACAAAACTGAATTAAGAGCCAAAGAAAAGGGGGGGGGGGGGAGTACCACACAGGACAGAGGGGCAAGACCAAACACATTTTGGAAATTTGTCATAAAAACACAAGTTCCGCTAATTATTACTGCCTGTCTTGTAGCAGGTGTCACATGGGGCTCATGACAAGGTTTGGTTGGCTGATGACCTGTCCCATTAAGATTTTATTTCCATGTGGTATGCTTTAGTTATTACAAGAATATTAAAATTAACATTGTCCATTGTCTGAGGTACCTTTCAGTTGTGATTTGTGACTTTGACATATCTCCTGTATTTGTGTTATGTTTAAGTTTGGTTAATTCTGATCATGAGTGTTCTTTGCGGCAATCTACTCTCCACATCTGCACCCAATGTGTGCATATTTGTCTGTCACAGAAAGAATACACAAACAACAAAATATGTTTATGAGGAAAATGAAAGATCCTGTATACTTCTGAACAGAGCAGGTTATCAACTAACCAACCATGGATCCACAAACTATGAGATATGAGATGATGATACACCCATCCCTCACTGTACAGACAGCCACCTTAACATGCAATAAGTTCATGAAGTGAATTATGGTAATCTTACCTGACGACAGAAGCACAACCTGTTACGTCAAGTATACCACAAACAATGTTTTACGTAATATTCTTGTACTGTAAGCATACCAAATGGGTGTGTAAATATAAACAGAAGAGGCCCCCAAAATATGTGGTTCAAGCCAACAGTTCAACATGTTATGTTCAAGCTGCAGTGGTATGAGAATTAAACAGATTTTATTTTCCTCTAATTTCATTCACTGATTTTCAAGTGTCTGTGGAAGTAAATGACTTTTTATATTTATTCATAAAGTTTATGATGGATGGGTAGGTAAAGCCAAGTAGTCCAAATAAAACAATCAAGCACAAAAGAAGCTGAAACTAAAGAGGCAAGCAAATTTGAGGTCTCAACATGATGAGCCCAAAGCACCAATGTCCAGACACAGTGCTACTCTTGTACGGCAACACTGCTGTAAGTGTGAGTAATAAAACATGAAAGAAATGAGAATTTTTTTGTCTTTACAGTTTAGAAGCCTCTGAGGCTCAATGTGTGGTGTGTTACAAAATGTTACCAGAGTTCCTCATTTCCTGCTAAATGTCACAGGCAACTTGAAACTAGTGGCCCACAATGTACAGCCATAGATCCTAAATATGAATCAGTGGTCATAACCACTCAACCACAACACACAGAAATGTAACAGGGTTGTGAGTTTATTTAGCAACATTGTCTCAACTAGATGGGAAGAAGACTGTAAAAACTAGATTAGAAAGGATGTGGCCATTAAGTACAAAACCAACATTTGTCTGGATAAAATACTGAGGAGAGCCACAGGGAATATGCCAAACAGCATAGCTTGCTTCTGGACCCAGTATCAAACCTGAAAATATGGAGCAGTGTTAACCACTCAACTGTGACATTCAGTAAAATAGTATGTTAAACAGAAGTTTATAACATAATGTGTGCAGGTAGAAAATCAGATAACATTCGAGCTCAAGTTCCCTTATTATTCATGCATTTACATTACAATTATTATATTTATGTTACATTTTCCTTCTTGAATAGGTAACAGTCACTCAGCTAGTCAAAAAAGTCAACATATTTTAAGGATTCTGGGCATTCATTAGTGTATTCACACTGAGCCACAGTAACCATTCAAAATTTTATCATACAATCGCTGCACTTACCATGAGTTATAGGACCTGTTCAGCACGGTGATTCTATCATTCAAACACATATGATAATGATATAATTATTTTACATGCAATTAAAACACATTTCATGATGAAAGAAACAATTCAGAGATGGTGTTTGAAGTTAATTTTCCACAGTTTCACAAATAAAGTCTCAGACTTCACTCCATAATGTCTTCAATATATGTGGATTACTTCAGTGTACATTCTGCTTCAAGTTTCCTATGATATGACCACAGATAGCATTTCAGGAACACAGCTGAGGAGATCTACAGTTTAACCTTTATTAACTGTGAACCTCACTACTAGAAGGGTGTAATTGTGCAATCCAGCTGGCTGTGGTTTAATATTAACACTATTAACCCTGTTACAATTTGGGCACCAAATGCACAATACTCTGTGGGGGTGAGGGGTGGAGGATTAACATCTCCTATTCCCAGAAAACAAAAGTTTACACACACTGAAAAGTGTCACTGGAAATGTACAATTACTCAGATCACGGGTCAGCAACCTGTTGATGCCAGCAACATCTAACCTTCAACTTCATAATGTGGGCTGCCTGGGTGGAATAGTGATAAACAGGTGATTCTTGAGAATGAAATATGAGATCATGAGGCAGCAGATATACACATACACCCATACATTTACTTTAGAGACTTCAAAGTAAGACACTTATTTATTTCAAATGTACTACTGCAGCAAAATCCTTGCCTCAATTCAGTGAATAAAGATGTTTGCAAAATCATCACTCTCTTTCATCACACTGTTGATTGGACTTCCTCAGGTTGGATGTCCCTGCATGAAGCTTGAAGAAGCAACGTGTAACATAGCATGCAAGTCTTCATTAGTAAGCTGGGAACAAATACCACTTTTTGAAAAGTTCATGACTAAAAACACTTAGTTGCAAATGCAAGTGCTAGCAACTACTGTTAACAATTTCTTCACAAAAGTTTAGATGGCACTACAATTTCTAGGTAAGTTCCCTTAAACTGCTGTACATTTTCCTCAGTGAAAGCATTATTTCAGGGTGTCATTATATTCAGTTACATCCATTCACATTTGCACTGCAGCTGTTCAATGGGATTCTGATTTCACTTGTTCTCTTGTGAAAACAAACAGACCTTGACAAATACTAATTCTTAAACCGTTAAATGAAGGCAATGGACTTGTTCTTCAGTATCTGCTGATCACCTGGTGAGATGGAAGATTAAAAAACAATGTGCCAGAAGGAAAGTAGCTAAGATTTTGTTTACTGATACATCAATACAGCAGGATAAGTTTCTCTTCACAGGCTTTCACATCAGAAAATATATCATACAGTAATTTGCCCTTCCCATTACGTTCTGTGCTCATTGCATTATGATAGGCTGTTACAAAACAGATGCAAGGTCACTAATCATCTCATACAATTGTGGAACAGCTGTGTCCCTTTCTGTCATGAAAATGTCTACTTCAGTTTGAAAATGAAAAATCTATCCAACACTGCTTCTTTTGGAATCCATTTCACTACCAAGTGCATGGCAGACAACAGTGTCACATTCTGATCTAACTTCTTCCAGAAAATGTTGGAACGGTGTTTAAAACTGTTGCATGAAAAATAGATCATACTGTTAGAATCATACGGTTTATAACTTCTTTCATCTCAAATGGATAGATTCTGAAGTACAGTGCCTCTTGATGAATATCGCTGTGAAACAAACCTCAGATTGCAAGAACTCACACGCATAACTTCCTTGCAGATTCATCCTACTATGGTGCTACTACAGCCATATGTATTTCTGCTACCAACAGTTAGGACACTTGTCAGTTCTTCTCAGTGCAATTCCAAAGAAAGTGTTTCTTTACTCTCAGGAACAAATCTTCAGCCCTCATAATGCATTTCAAGCTGCATAGTCTAGAAAGCTCGTCACGATATGAATGGTAATATCAATGCAATGAACAAGTATCATCAACTGTTCACTATCTGTTACTCCATTACTTTCATATAACACTTAACAAATTGAGAGGTTATAAACTGCCTTCCAATTCTGCAACTGATAATGCACTGGTTCAGACTAAAGTAACTTACTCATTTTTTTTTCTCCCGCATTTTTAGAGTCACAAATGAAAACCTCAGCTGATATCATTTGTTAGCACACTATATGAAATGAGCCACATGTGGCCTGGGGTTGCCAAGCACTGACTTCCATTACCAAACAAAGACTACAAAACAATTTGCACTTGCTATTTCATTTTTTAGTAACTTACACATGAGTGTTCAAGATGTCTTGTGTTTGCTTTTTTTGATTCCAAAGTCCGAGTTTTATAAGTATGAACAGAATGGAAAGAAACTTTCATTGTTTAAGAGTATCAGGCAGCCTGCTAGGAGACTGGGTGTAAGGCACTTCTAAATCCACTTTAAAATATTCTGCAGGTCATGTCATTGTAGCAATCATCACAATTTGGCTTATGATTTAAAAGTTAGATATGCAACCCCTATCAGAACCAGGATGGACGATTATGCAATGCTGACCACCAGTATTATGAACCTGCCAACACATCATAAGGTTTGTCATTCCCACTGTGTTCAATAAACCAATTAGAGTGTATGTCCTTCTCTAACACAACTTACTTTATTTGATGGTAGAGGTGTATTTACATTTACTACCTAAGGTACAACTAAGGGTTTCAGCTCTTAACAATAGCCATCTTCAGGTTGTACATGAATTCTTAGAAAGTAGTTATACAAGATTTAATATGGGCTGTGTACACTGTACACAGCCCATATTAAAACCTGTATAACTGTACAATGTACACAGCCCATATTAAATCTTGTATAACTACTTTCTAAGGATTCATGTACAACCTGAAGAGGGCTGTTATTAAGAGCCGAAACACGTAGTTGTACCTTAGGTAGTAAATGTAAATACACCTCTACCATCAAATAAAGTAAGTTGTGTTAGACAAGAACATAATACTCTACTGCCACCACTTAACAGATATACATGCTGGGCAACTCCACATTTCACCCAAGACTGTAACGGGTCTAATTTTAAGCCTACCTAATTAGTTTTCTTTATTCTGCACCCCCACCAAGCTAACCAGCCCTCTATTCTACATCATACCTTCCCACTAATTTCTTAATTCAAGTTGGTGAATAGGTCACAGCTTTTAAAAGCAAAACTTCTATTTTGAACGCATCAAAACTATTATTTACATCATTACACACATATTTATTTATGTTGGGGCATACGATTTTTACCAAATGATTAGTTTCTCCTGGCCAATATTTGCCACATTAGCTTCTGTTCTTATTGGTCACACTTGTCATCCAGAATGTGTTATGGATGACAGCTTGCAAAAAAAGGATGAAACAGTAGCAATGGAAGAGCAAAAACATCTATGGAATATATTAGAGATTACAAATAACATATAACATGGAACAAGTGGATAAGAGCTAGAAGTCACAGCTGAGTAGTTTCAAATTTCCAGTATCACAGAAATTCTACTATTTGGATTAACAGAACTAATCAGCAAGTCTCTGCATATTTTTGTGCTTTAGAATAAATTAGATTTTTTTTTTTTTTTTTAATTTTGAGTGATTGTCTCCTATAAGTATCAGGACTTGGCAAATGTCAGGAGTTCATAACCAGTTACACATCTAGTCCAAATTTTGCTATTTTCAAGAAATTAGTATTTGGATTATTAGCATAGTAAACTGAATAAATAAGCAATTTATTTCATTGATCATTACTACCAAGAGCGAAAGCACATCAAATCTATTTTTAAAAAGTTTATGTATTTATTATTATTATTATATCAACATTAATGTGGATAATCAGCACCAAACACATTAACCATGAGATAATTCTCACAACTGCATCCACAGCTTTAGTCCAGTGCTGACAGCAGAGCAACTTCATGTTCTGTATGGATGGTAATATACGTCAATTTGTCATTAGTCTGTTCTTATGTAGCAGTCACTGTTCGTAGGTACAAACTGGACCACCAGCTGGCAGAAAAAAGGACCTACGTTTCAGATGGCGTTACAACTCAACACTTGCAAGAACAAATGTCCACTGCTGAAGGGAGAACCTACAAGTTAAAAGTATAAGAATGGATAACAGGAGGGTAGTGTGTGGAAACCAGAGATCCAAATGGAATTATTTTTCAAAGCCTTTTAGTACCACCTGAAGACGACAGTAAAGTATGTTAATATACATGTACAATGACTCCGAAAGGTTCTGCCCATTTGTCGCACATCATTTACAGTCGCACGTGACTTCATATTAATGCAAACTAAGGTTACAAAATGTACACTGGAAAAAATGGGATGTATGGCAGTAAAGTTGGAAGTGTCTGTCATGGCTTATTTGTACCTCAGTGGCAAGTCACTGTC
>Ga0123353_10005744_pt1 | contig 16364 bp, 17 predicted proteins | sample TergutLab28metaG_3_FD_92763 | JGI IMG/M metagenome (GOLD analysis project Ga0123353, IMG submission 92763) | Labiotermes labralis P3 segment gut microbial communities from Petit-Saut dam, French Guiana - Lab288 P3 | ecosystem: Host-associated > Arthropoda: Insects > Digestive system > Gut ... | reverse complement strand
CTACTGGCTTTCGCCGCTTACGCGGCCGTCACGCGGAGGACTTCTTCCACGGTGGTGACGCCCGCTTTGACTTTCGTCATGCCGTCGTCGCGCAGTTGCACCATGCCGTTCTGGACGGCCAATTGGCGCAGTTCGGTCATGCTGGCCGCCTGGATCGTCTTGTCGCGAAGCTCGTCGTCGGGCACGAACAGCTCGTAGATACCGATGCGCCCGACGAACCCGCTGTTGCGACATTTGGCGCAGCCCAGACCCCTGTAAAACGTCTCAACGTCTCCCGCGGCCCGCTCCACCGCGCGGCGGATATTCGCGGCCGGTTCGTACGGTTCCTTGCAGTGCGTGCAGATTTTCCGCACCAGACGCTGCGCCAGAACGGCCTGGAGACTGGCCGACACCAGGTACGCCTCCACACCGACGTTCAGCAACCGCGTCACCGCGCCGGGCGCGTCGTTGGTGTGCAGCGTCGAAAGCACCAGGTGCCCCGTCAAGGCCGCCTGCACGGCGATCCGGGCCGTCTCCCCGTCGCGAATCTCGCCCACCATGATGATGTCCGGGTCCTGCCGCAGCAGCGACCGCAGCGCCGTCGCGAACGTGAACCCGATCCGATCGTGCACCTGGAACTGATTCACGCCCGCCAGGTTGAACTCGATGGGGTCCTCGATCGTGCAGATGTTCACGTCCTCGCCGTTGAGTTCCTTCAACACGCTGTAGAGCGTCGTGCTCTTTCCGCTTCCGGTGGGTCCCGTCACCAGCACGATCCCGTTGGGCGCCTCGATCACCTTGCGCCACTGCTTGAACATTTCGTAGGAAAACCCCAGTTTTTCGAGGTTCACCATCACGCTGCGGTTGTCGATGATGCGGATGACGATCTTCTCGCCGTGCCGACCCGCGAGCGTCGAGACACGCAGGTCGATCGGTCTGCCGTCCATCATCACATGGATGCCCCCGTCCTGCGGAAGACGGCGTTCGGAGATGTCCAGACCGGCCATGATCTTCACGCGGCTGGCGATGGCCGGCAGCATGCGGTACGGGGGCCGGAGCTTTTCGAACAGCAGTCCGTCCACGCGGTAGCGGACGCGCAGCGTGCCTTCGTCGGGTTCGATGTGGATGTCGCTCGCGCCGTCGCGCACAGCGTCGTAGACGATGTAGTTCACCAGTTTGATGACCGGCGATCCCGCGGCCGCCGCCTCCAGCGCGGCGATATCGTCGGCCTTTTCCTCCACCAGCGCCAGGTCGTTGTCGAAATGGTCGTCGATGATGTCGTCGATCACGAACACCTTCGCCGTCGGAAGGTGGTTCTCCAGCGTCGCCTTGATGTCCCTGGCCGTCGCGCACACGACGAGCACGTCGCACCCGGTCAGTCGGCCAACCTCTTCCAGCAGGAACACGTTGGCCGGTTCGTTCACCGCCAGCGTCAGGCGGTCCTTCACCTTGAACAGCGGAAGCACGCAGTGTTTTTCCAGGAATTCGCGCGGAAGCGCGTCGATCACTTTCGGGTCCGCCACGCGGGGCGAGATGCGGGCGAACGGAACCCCGTACCCCGACGCCAACGCCTGCATCACCTGCTCTTCCGTGCAGAACCCCAGCTTGAGCAGCACTTCCCCCAGCAGCAGCGCGTGGTTGTTCTGACGCTGAAACTCCAGCGCCTGACGCAACTGCTCAGCCGGCAGGGCCCCCTGCTGCATCAAGATGTCGCCCAACCGCTTGCGATTGTTGTCGTGTGCGATCATAGAAATCCCGAGCCACAAGCCACAAGCCACAAGCCACCAGGTATGGTAAAGCCTGTCGAAAACCATCCGATCCTGATCTGGACCACTTGCATAGTTGTTCCCGCTCTCACTGCCTTTTCGCCAATGCCGTTCCATACCTAGTGGCTTGTGGCTATGCTTGTATCGACTTTACCGCCTCGTTGACGTCCTGGCAGACCTCGAATGCGCCTTCGAGGCGTGTGATTTCGAGGATTTTCAGAATGTTTTCGTCACATTTCAGCAGCCGGACCTGGCCGAGCTTCTCCGCCAGGCGGTCCTGGAGGGACAGCAGAAACTCCAGCGCCTTGCTGTCGACGAACGGGACGGCCTCGAAATTCAACACCAAATCAATGACGACCGAATCCTCCAGCGCGCGATCAGTCGCCTGTACCAGGGCGCTGAGCGAATCGTCGGTCAATTCCCCCTTGAGATTCAGAATGACGGCATGGCCATAGCTCTCGGCGGCGATATTCATATCGTAAAATCCTCGGGGACCAGGGCCAGTTGCGTCCGGTCTTCGGCGCGCAGTTCTTTCACGAGCGCGGGGATGTCCATGTCCAGCAGGATGCCCACCAGCCGCTTGTCGAACTGCATGGGGCAGCAGCGGCGGATTTCCTCGATCACATGGTGGACTTCCATCGCCTTGCGGTAGGCGCGGTCGGACGTCATCGCGTCGAACACGTCGGCCAACCCGACGATGCGTCCCTCCAGCGGGATATCGTCACCGAACAATCCCCGCGGATATCCGCCGCCATCGGGTCTCTCGTGGTGCGTAACGATGCCGGCGATGATGGGATCAAGCTGGCGGATCCCCTGAAGAATTTTCGCGCCAAGACCCGGATGCCTCTTGATCGTCTGGAACTCCTCCTCGGTCAATCGTCCCGGTTTGCACAGCACATGCTCGGGCACACCGATTTTCCCGATATCGTGCAGTAGCCCGGCCTGATAGATTTCCTGCGTCTTTCCCGCGGACAGGCCCAACCGTTCCGCCAGGCGGCGCGACAGCATGGCCACGCGGCGGCTGTGACCGTGCGTGTAGGGGTCCTTCGCGTCGATCGTCGCCGACAGCGCGTGCAGCACGCCCATCAGCAGATCCTGCAAATCCGCGTACAGCCGGTTATTGGCCAGGATGACTTCGGCCTGGTTGGCGATCGCGCTGAGCAGTTTCACGTCGGCCGAGTTGAACTCCCCACTGCGCTTGTTGACACCCAGCAGCAGACCGATCGGTTCGTGATCCACCAGCGGAACGGCCACCAGTTGCCGGACGGCGTGATGCAGTCCGCTTCCTTCGGACGCGGTGAAATGGTTGTCCAGGATCGGGCGTCGGGCCTTCGCCAGCCTCGGCGTGACCCACGACGCCAGCAGACCCGCCTGGTCGACGTTGAGGTCCAGCGCCCCGGCCAGCAGCAGAATATCCTGCGGAATCCCGGGCGGTCTGGCGCGCACCAGCCCGACCGCGCCCTCGATGTTCATCACGTCCAGCAGATCGTCCAGAACGTCCCGCAAAGACTCCCGCGGCTGTCCGGTGACGCGCATGCGGCTGCTGAAGCGGTGGAGCAGACTTAGTTCCTCGTACGTCGCCGCCAGGTGGCTGGAGAGATTTGTCAACTCGTCCTGGGCCACATGCAGCGCCTGTTCGCGTTCCACCAGTCCGCCGAGGAGGTGGAGGATGGACTCGGCGTCGGCGAGGGAATACCGCGCGCCGTCATGGAGGTGAAAGCAGACGACGGCCGTTCCGACCGTTCGGCGGCGATGCAGAATGGGAACGCCCGCCAGGCAGCATCCGTACGAGGAGGTGCGCTGTTGCGGTCGACCATGAATCACCACCATGGCGGCCAAATCGCGCGCCTCGCGCTCGTGCAAGGCCGTCGCGTCGCCCGTCGGACAGGGCGCGTACGGAATGACGGCCCGTCCCTGGACGTCCCAGATCGACAGGATCAAGCCCAGACGCCCCAGTTCGACCTTCAAGCGGCCCATGGCGGTTTCCATACCTGCCAGCGGGGACGAAGATGTTGTCGTACGACGCACCATGCTTATCGTGACTCCGCAACGGGCGTGGGCGATTCGGTCCCCAGCAGTTGCTTGACGTGTTCGAGCACCTCGCGCGGTGAAAACGGTTTGGCCAGCACCAGGGCGATGCCCGCCGCGGACAACTCCTCGCCGCACAGGTCGTGCCCGCGGGCCGTCAACATGATCGTCGGAAGGTCGGAAAACCCCTCGATCTGGTGAATCCGCGCCGACAACTCCATGCCCGACAAATAGGGCATCTGGTTATCCGTGATGAGCAAGTCAGGCCGCTCGCTCATGCACAACTCCAACGCCTCCTCACCGTCCATCGCGCACAGCACGGTGTATCCGGCGTTGCGAAGTTTCATGCTCAGCACATGCACAATGTGCGTCTCGTCGTCGGCCAATACGATTCGGTAACCCATGGCGCCTCCCGTGGACGCTGTTCGCCGATCGGCAAGCCCGATCGACACCCAACGCGCAAACCACATCCCATGCGCGACCACACACATCCCGCGCGCAATACGGTTCGTGGTTTTCATCGACCAACGGAAGGGACAACTACAATAAGGAGCGCACAATTGGCCAGTTGCCTGGTAGCAATTGCCGATTGGTATGGACAAACTCTCCGCGAATGGCGGTATACTGGCGTACGATATGGACCACGCGATTCACATCGAAACCCCGATTGGCCACTTGACGATCGTCGGCGATAACACGGCTATCACCCGCGTGTGCTGGGGCACGGAGCATCCCGGCGACGTCCAGGGCACATCCGTGCTGCGCGCCGCCGCGACGCAACTGCTCGAATACTTCGCCGGACAACGCACCGCCTTCGACATTCCGCTTCGGCCGATCGGCGGGGACTTCTTTCAGCGCGTCTGGGCGATCATGCGCCGCGACGTACCCTACGGCACGACGATCAGCTATTCCGCGCTGGCGACCCTGGCCGGCAACCCACGGGCCGCCCGGGCCGTCGGTATGGCCAACCATCGCAACCCCATCCCGATCTTCATTCCCTGCCACCGCGTCTTGGGCAAATACGGCGACCTGACAGGCTTCCGCTCGGGCGTGGCGAAAAAGGCGTGGCTGCTTAAATTGGAGCAAGGAACGAACCCATGACGTTCCTTTCGTTGCGACATTTCTGCCGGGACGATTGCGATGTTCTTTCGCGAACGTTTTATCCCGGCGCGACGAACGAATCTATTCTCGCGATGATCGAGGAATGGAACTCACTGACGCACAACGGTTCGTACTTTGAGATGTTCGCGGTGCAAACCGAGTCCGGACTCGCCGGCCGCGTGTCGCTGTACGAAAACGAAGAAAACGGAGTGAGCCTCGGCGTGGACATCATTCCCGAATTCCGCCGCCAAAGTATCGCCTTCGCAGCGGTCATGGAGGCATTGCGCCACGCGAGAACATGCGGTTATAGACAAGCAATCGCGATGGCGCGGAAAAATAACATTCCCAGTCTCAATCTGTGCAAAAAGCTGGGGTTTACCTGCGCTGGCGAAACCGTGACGTCAAAGGGCGCGGAAGTATATCTCTTTCGTTTTGATCTATGATTTCCCGTATGGATAATCCTGCAACGCAAAAAGGCAGAGCCGTCGCGACGCGTTGTTCGCCCTCGATGGTTCTTACCTATTGGCTACTGGCTATTGGCTGCTGGCTTCTTGTAACTCAATGTCGCAACAAATACCGTGGGTCGGTCCTCAGGAATTCCGCGGCCAGGGTTCGTAGCGATTTGGCGTGCATCAGGCGCGTGGTGGCGTCACCGAAACGGCCCAGGTGGAGAATGCCTTGCTGCAACGCCGGCGGTTCCAGTTTGCTGAAGGTGTTCGAACTCAGCGGGGCGCAGTGGCGGTATTGGGGAGTGTACAGCCTGCCGCCGGCGCGATGGATGACGTACAGATCGGTTTTGTCCGGCGAAATCGTGCCGATCGCGCCGTCCCACTCCTCAATGCCGTGCACGTACGTGTTGGAGGTGAAGTTCACGCCAATCATCAGAATCTGGGCGTCGCGCTCCCACAGTTTGTAGTACGCGCCGCCCGGCCCGCACGGGGTGTTGATGCGTTCCTCGCCGGCGACGAAATCGGCCGCGTCCGCGCCCAGGGCGGCCAGGGAATGCGTCGGGTGCAGCGAGCGGTGCACGTCGGGCCGTTTGCGGAACAACTCCGTCAACGCGCCCACACAGGTGGGCGTGTACAGCACATCCATCACCGGATTCTGCGGACCGACGTTGCTCCAGGTGTGGCTGGGAAGCACCAGCAACCCGTCGCGCATGTGCTCCGCCAGCGCGTCCAGCACGGTGTCGCCGCGCCCGTCGACGCGACCAATGGCCCGGCCGGACAGATGCACCATCAACGTGCCTTTGGGGTCGACACCGGCGACAGTGAGTTGGGACAACAACGTTTGTTTTGTATGCATGCGGTACTTTCTTGTGCTACAGGGCTGTGGGCTGTAGGCCGTTGGCGCAGGCTACTGTACGATTAGGCCTAATCTCACATAAGCCTGCGCCCACAGCCTACAGCCTATAGCCCACAGCCTACTTTACATCTCCACGAAATTCCGCAGCACCGTCAGGCCGGCGGATTGGCTTTTTTCCGGGTGGAACTGCGTGGCGAAAATATTGTCCCGCCAGACCGCCGACGTGAACCGATACCCGTACTCGGTGACGGCGGCTTCGATATCCGGCGAGGTCACCGGGTGGTAGCTGTGCGCGAAATAGACGTCCGTTCCGTTGGGCAGGCCTCGGAGCATGGGGCATCGTCCGTCGTGCTGAATCTGGTTCCATCCCATGTGCGGCACGCGCAGCGCCTGGCCGTCAACGTGACCACCGACGCGGGTAAAATCAAACCGCACCACAGAACCCTCCAACAGCCCCAGGCCTCGATGCTCGCCCCCCTCGTACCCCACCTCGAACAGCAGTTGCAGCCCCAGGCAGAACCCCAGGTACGGCACGCCGCGACGGACCATTTGCGTGATTGTCCCGGTCAGATTCTGCCGGCGCAGGCGGGCTATCGCGTCGCCAAACGCCGCCACGCCGGGCAGGACGATCTTGTCCGCGGCCGCCAGTTCCACCGGCGACGTCACCACGCGAACCTCCCGGCCCCCCACGCGCTGGAGGGCCTTCTGAACGCTCCGCAGATTGCCCATGCCGTAATCAATGACGGCGATCATCGCGACTTCACGACCACAATTTCCACGCGGCGGTTTTTGGCTTTGTTGGCCGCGTTGGCGTTGGACGCGACAAAGTGCGTGTCACCCATTCCGACGGTTTCAATGCGGTCCTTGGCGACGCCCTTGCTCCAGAGGAATCGCGAGACGGCAGCGGAACGGTTCAGCGAGAGATCCAGGTTGTCCTTCCACTGATTTTTTGTTTTCACGATGGGGTCGCTGTCGGTGAACCCGTAGACGCGGACGCGCATGCCGGCATATTCGTTCTTGAGGTCGGTGGCGATTTTCGCCAGCGCCTTCTCACCGGCCGGAGAGAGCGTCGCCGAACCGGGCGTGAACAGAATGTCCGAACTGAGCGTCACGCGGTCACCGGACGCTCCGGCCTCCCACCCGCTGGCGGTTTTGTCAGGCCCGGGGGCCGGTTTTGGCACCGGTCCGGGCGGCGGCGCAATCGCTTGACGCTGCTGAAGGCTGCCGATCTCCCGGTCGCGCGACGACACCTGATCGCGAAGATCGTTATTCTGATTGTTCAGATCGTTGTTGGCCCGCATGGACTGGTCGAGCTGCCGACGCAGTTCGCCGTTCTGGGCGGCCAGTTCGTTGCTCTGCCTCGTCAACGCGTCGATCTGGTTCTTCTCATCCTGATTGGCGCATCCCGCCGCCACCGCCAACACCACCATCACGCTCATCCACCCAGCCATGCGCGTACGATTCATCGTCATGCTCCTTCAAGTAAGTCGTTATGATGCCCCAGACATCCGCGTGAAGATTACCGTGACCGCGGGAGAAAAGAAACGGAAAATCTACGAAGAACCCGCCAGAGACGTCATATTTTCCAGCAGCCACGGCAGGTCACACAGAATGGTGCTTCCGCCTTGCGAAATCGTCGGGCACCGCGAGAGGAGAATGCGTTTGGTTACGCCGATTGCCGAGGCCAGTTTATTCAACGCGTCCATGTCGCTGGGGTCGGGCGAGGAGGTGAGTTTGATTTCCAAGGCCCACAGTTGGGTTCCCCAGTCCAGAATCAGATCCAGTTCGTAATTGTCGCTGGTCCGCAAAAAATACGATTCGGCGCGCAACCCTTTTGTTTGCAATGCGTTGAGAATCTGTTCGATTACGAATCCCTCCCAGCTCGCACCGATCTGCGGCACCGAGAACAGGGCGTTCAAGGAGGGAACTTGCAGCATGCCGTGCAGCAGGCCGCTGTCGCGCCAATAGACTTTCGGGCTTTTGATCAACCGTTTGCGAATGTTGGCCTGGAACGGCTGCAACCGTCGAATCAGGAATGCGCCCTCGAGGTAATCCAGATAGGAGCTGACCGTGGTATGTGTCAGTGCCAGACTCCGCCCGATTTCCGAGGCGTTCCACATTTGACCGTGCCTGGCGGCGAGCATCCGCAACAGGCGAAGCGTCAATTGAGGTTCGGCGGGCAGGCCCCATTGTGGAAAATCACGCTGCGCCAACAATGTGATGTAGTCACTCTGCCAAACGGCGAATTGCTCTGATTGCAGGATGCCACCATCGGGAAATCCGCCGTAAAACCACAGGTCATCCAGGCGCGACCGCCCCAGTTCGTTCAACAGGAAGGGAGTCAAGTACACGATGGCCAGTCGTCCTGCCAACGATTCGGAAACCCGCGTCATCAGGGCGGGCGACACGGAACCCAACAGCAGAAACCGCCCAGTGGCAGACCGGTCGGCGTCGATGGCGCCACGAAGGCGTGGGAACAGTTCCGGATAGGACTGCGCCTCATCGAGAATTATAAGTCGTTTTTCAGAAACAACTTTCACCCACACCGCGTCCAGTCGCAGTCGTTCGGACGGTTGCTCCAAATCAAAATACTGCTCCCCCCGCGATCCCGCCAAGGACATAGCCAAGGTCGTCTTACCACATTGTCGAGGCCCGACCAAGACAACGGCGGGATATGTGGACAACCGTTTGTGAAGCAGCGATTCGGCAGCGCGGCGGATCATATTCTTGCAAAATACAAATCCATTTTCAATTTGCAAGAAAAATCGTTACTTATTTAATACAAAAATGTTATGATATGACGTTTGTGAACGTACTCACCACTTATGACTATTACCGGCCGTCTACTTGCCCAGTTCGGACAGCTTCGTTCCCAGGCGGCGGAGGGCTTCGTCGCGGCCTCGACGGGCGGCGCCGATCCCCGAGAACAGCAGGTGCATGCACAGGTAGACGATGATTCCGCCGACGGCGGAGAACAGCATCAGCATGCCGGTGTTGACCCCGCCCGTGTTGGTCACCGTGTTCTTTCCATCCACCGTGTTGACCACCGTCGTGATGGTCCCGTCCGCCGGAGTGCCGAAGACGGAAAAATTCGCCCGAAGCCCGCCCTGCAGAATGGTGATGAGCACCGCCATCACCAGAACCAGGCTGCTGAGAACGATGTAAACGTACCCTTTTACCGTGTTGTAATTCATTGTCCACCAAAGAGTAAGAAGTTCAAGGTCTGCCCGTACAAGTGAAAGACGCTCGCCACGACATCATAGCACATCATAACCAGAACGCTGGCGATGGCCAGCCAGGGTCCGTAGGGAAGTTCCCGTTGTTTTCGGCGGATATACCCCCCAATCCCCCACGCCAACGCCAGGAACGGGGCGACGAAGAACGCGCCCGACGGGACGATCCATCCCGTCACGGCCCCAACGCAGGCCATCAGATGCACGTCCCCCATTCCCATCGCCTCCTTCCCGAATGCCAGCGTGCCAAGAATGCGGATCCCCCACACCCACAACCCGCCGATGAGGAAACCGAAAATCGACGACGACGCCCCGGCCAAGCGAGGCGCAACCGATGGACACTCCACCGGATCGAACCAACTCCCCCACGCCTCACGGGCGGAAGGAACGTAATGCAGCACCATCGCAGCCGCCAGGGCCAGCACAAAGGCCGGCGCGAGAAACAACACCTCGCGAAGCATTTCGACGCGCGGATTAACGCCGTGGGCACTGGTCATCGCGACGGACTTGGGCACCGCCGGTTTGGTTTCGGCACGCTCCCCGTCACCGGAGGATTCTTTCGCCATCCGGGCTTTCAGGGCGGCCTTGCGGGCTTTGCGGGCCTTTTTCCCGTCGGAATGGGGCTTGGCCTGAGCAGTCGGCGCCGCGGGCAGGTCGATCGGCGCGTCAACGGCGTCGATGAAACTCGGCTTGAGGTAGCCACGTTTCATCAGAATCAACGCGACGAGAAGCCCCAGTCCCCCCGCCAATGCCACCGCGGACGTGGTGGAGGAAATGGCCGGCATGAGCGTGACATAAACCGGCGGCGCCGCCGTCGCCGCCAGCAACCCCACCAGCGAAATCACCCACGTCACCTCCAGCGGGACGATCCACATCTCGATATCCACCGCCGAGCAGACCAGCAGGCCGCACAACAGCGCGGCGTGGGCGATAAACATCGGCCAGGCCCCGGCCAGCGGAACCGGACCGGCCGAATCGGTCAACCCGTCCCGCACATGCAGCATGAAGTAGGCCACGTACAGCCCCACCACCAGCACCGCCGTGACGGCCTCGACGATAATGTACCGCGGCGAGATGGAATTCTTGCAAAACCGGCATCGTCCCCGGAGCACCAGCCAGCTCAGCAGGGGAACGTTGTCGTACCAGCGAATGGCGCGTCCGCAACCGGGGCAGTGGCTGCCCGGAAACACGATGCTCTGCCCGCGTGGAACGCGGTAAATCACGACGTTCAGAAAACTGCCCACGCAGGCGCCGAACAAAAATATTGTCACAATCCAGAACGCGTCCATGCCAAAACCTCACGTCGGCGTCCCTCCGCGCCGGTTGTGCCGGTCAGCGTAGCAACAACGGCGAGAGAAAACAACGGGCAAAAACAGGCTGGACAAAACCGCCGAACGTGATACGATCATGCTGGAGTCGTGTTGTCGGGCTCCCGGTGTGGATTGTTCGCGTGATGGTACCTGCACGCATTTCATATGGTTTGAGGAGAAATCATGAGCAACAAGATCGTGGCGGCGGTGATCGTGCTGGCGTTGTGCTGGGGCGTCGTGGTGTCGGCGGATGTCATTTCCGGTTCCCCGTGGACGAACCTGGCTCGCTTCGCGACGGCATCGGGCAATGACGCCGCGAGCAGCGTCCACTACCAGATCGGCACGGAGTACTGGATCAACAACAACAATACCCGGTGGCACCAGGGACGAACCGCGACGCCTCAAGACCCCTGCTACATCGCCTTTGACCTCGGAGAGGACAACTCCGCCTGGATCGGCTACGCGAGAATGTACAACCTGTCGGACAATGTGAACGGCCTGTTCGACTACCACCTCGAATACCTGCCCGCCGGCGCGGACAACCTGACCGAGAACTGGATCATTCTGAACGAAACCTTCCGTACGGATCGCAAAACGATCGACGGTGACATCTTCATTCTTGACCAGGCGGTTAATGCCCGCGCGATCCGCTGGGTCCTCACCGGGGGCACGGAGGCCAACTACCGCTTCAACCGGTTTGAGTTTTTCACGGAAAACCAGCACGCGCTCAATCTCGCCAACCTGCCCGGCGCGACGCTGACATCGAGCAACGACCCGAACGTTCTGGGTTCGGACGCCGCCGCCGCCCATGACGGATACATGATCCCCCGGTTCGACTCCGGCAATCACTACGTGACGTTGATGCTGCCCGAGGCGTATCAGATTCAACACCTGCGGCTGTATAACGAAGACGGCGGTTCCAGCATCGGTGAGTTCAGTATCGAGTATCTTCTCGCCGACGGCGAGACATGGGCGACGGTGCCAGGTCTGGGCAATCTGACCGGCCAGCCCAACATCGCCGAGTACGACCTGAGCACGCTCCCGGCCACAACGGGTCTGCGAATGAACATCATCACGCTGTCCACCCAGGGACACAACGTCCTGCGGTTGAATCAGTTCGAAGCATTCGGCGTGGCCGTGCCCGAACCGGCGACGATGGCGCTGCTGGCGCTGGGCGGCCTGGCGATGCTGCGTCGGCGGAAGTAGAACATGACAACACGGCGGCCTCGATATGGATTATTCCTGGATTTTGTTGTAGTGGTTTCGTCCTCTCGTCAACAAGGAGAACCTATGCGTGGCAAGGCGGGTGTGCTGTTTGTGATTTTGGCGGTGTTGGCCTGGAGCGGCGTGGCGATGGCAGGGATGACCCCGGCGGCGCCATGGACGAACCTGGCATACATGTCCACGGTGACCTCCAACGACGGAAACGTTCAGGGCAGCGGATTGGCCAGCGCGAACAACGGGCGGTGGCACCAGGACGGCAGGGCCTGGTCCGAAGAGGAACCCTGCTGGGTGATCTTTGACCTCGGAGCGGGCAACGAAACCGATATCGGATACATCCGTTGGTTCAGCATTTCCGATCAAGTCGGCGGACCGTTCTCCGGATACGTGCAGGCGCTGCTTCCGGGCGGCGACCCCAACAACCAAGCCAGTTGGACGAACGTTGTCGATTCCTTCACCATGACCGGAACCGGTGACGGACAGCAGTTCGCCTTCGCCGATCCGGTCACGACCCGCGCCCTGCGGTGGGTCTTCACGCAATCCAACGCCGGGAACAACTTCCGTATCACCAAATTCGAATTCAGCGAGGGCAGCCGCTACGATCTGAACCTCGCCAACGCGCCCGGAGCGACGCTGACCTGGCAACGGGCCGACGATGACGACAGCCTCATGACGATTCCCTCGGTCCACAACGGAACCCCAGGACTGGAACGGTTCAACTCCAACTACGGCGGCCAGCAGTACGTGACGCTGACATTGCCGACCGCGACGGTGATCGAGTCGCTTCGGGTGGCGGCCGAGGACGGGAACTCCAAACTCGGCCTGTTCAGTATCGAGTACCTCGACGGTAACGGTGAGTGGAAGACGGCGACCGGACCGCTGGGGCAGAGCTACGCCGACCTGACCGGGCAACTCAATGTCGAGGACTTCGGTCTGGCGATTCCCGCCACGACGGGCCTGCGGTTGAACCTCGCCACTCCGTCAACCAACACCGGCCATACCATTCTGCGGCTGTACGAGTTCGCCGCCTACGCCGCCGTTCCCGAACCGGCGACGACGGCCCTGCTGGCGCTGGGCGGCCTGGCGATGCTGCGGCGACGGAAATAATCACAGTCCACGTTTCATTTACGGTAATATAACAAGGAGAAGACCATGCGTAACCGGACGGCGGCCGTGACCGCGTTGGTATTGGTGCTGGCGGGCGGCGGTGTGGCATCGGCGGATGTCCTCGATATGCCCCCATGGGCGAACCTGTCCTACTTGACGACCCAGTCCAACAGCGAAAACGTCAATCTCTGGAACGCCCTCAACACGCGAGGGTTCGGGGAACGGTGGATTCTGGACTGGGGCCGCGTCCCGTCCATCGAGACCAACCCGTACTGGCTGGCCTTTGACCTCGGGGAAGGCAACTCCGCCACGGTCAGCTATGTGCGAATGAACAACTATTCGGACGACGTGACCGGAACGTTTTCCTTCCACCTCGAATATCTGCCCGCCAACGCGGGATTCGCGGAGGAAAGCTGGCTCTCCATTCCGGGAACCGACCGCACCGTGGGTTCGATGGCCAGCCAGCAATTCAACTTCGCCCCGATCGACGCCCGCGCGATTCGTTGGGTGCTCACCGAGACCACCCGGGATTACCGCTTCTCCAAGTTCGATATTTTCCAGGTGGATCAACTCGCGCTCAACCTCGCCAACATGCCCGGCGCGACGTTGACCTGGAGCACCGACCCCGACAGCCGCGCCGACAACATGGGCAAGGCCCGCAACGGCGACCTGAGCGACCGGTTCGATTCGCACAACGGGCAGCCGCAATTCGTGACGCTGATCCTCCCGACGGACACCACGCTCGCGGTGTTGCGTATGGCGACGGAAGACAACGGGAAAAGCGTCGGCCTGTTCAGTATCGAGTACCTTCTCCCCGACAACGAAACCTGGGCGACGGTGCCGGGGCTGGGCAATTTGACAGGCCAGCCCAACTTCGCGGAGTACGACTTGACCGTGATTCCAACGGCCACGACAGGCCTACGGTTGAATATTACCGACCCGTCGACCAACACCGGCGACCACCAACTGCGGCTGTGGGAATTCGAAGTCTTCGCCGCCGTTCCCGAACCGGCGACGATGGCCCTGCTGGCGCTGGGCGGTCTGGCGATGCTGCGGCGACGACGATAAAACTGGACAAAACGGCGGAGCGGAGTATGATGCAGGATGGATCGGCGCCGGCTTGTCGTGTTTCGCGGCAGGGTTGGTGTGTGTCTACACGTCATTTTTTCGGCAAGGAGAACGTATGAGCGGCACAGCGAAGGCAGTGATGGCGTCGGTTGTGTTGGTGTTGGCCTTGACCTGGGGCGGCGCGTCGACGGCGGCGGTGTGGGACAATCTGGCCTACGATGCGGTGCACCATGTGGAATCCAATCACGGGAACGCCGACTGGAAGTCGGAGATATACAACCGAGACGGTTCGGGCAGTGGCCGGTGGACGAATGACAACTTCGGCGTCTTGCCGTATTTCACATTTATACTCATGCAGGAAACCAGCATCGGCTATCTCCGGTGGTACAGCATCACGGATAATCAAGGCGGGTCAGGCTCCAACTACTCCTACTACCTGGAGTACCACAACGAAGCCGATGGCTGGCAAACACTCGACGGTTCCGCCCAGACGGTGCATACGACGTCGGGCGGGCAATGGATTCTGGACACGCCGATCCTGGCCGACCAGATCCGATGGGTCTTCACCGATGTCAGCGGCGGCCTCCGCTTCAACAAGTTCGAGTTCTACGCGGAAAATCCGCACAACTACAACCTCGTCAGGATGTCCGGCGCCACGGTGACCTGGAAGGCCGCCGACGGCACCAAGGAACCGATTGACCTCATCGCCGACAGACGAGTCACCGGCGATTGGCCGGCCGGCATCGACGCGCCCGGGGAGTATCCGGAACAGAAAATGTTCGGACCCGACCACGAAGGCAAACAACAGTATGTGGAACTGCTCCTGCCGACCCCGGCAAATATCGAACTGCTGCGGGTGACCGCCGAATCGCCGGGACAGAGTATCGGAATGTTCAGCATCGAATACCTGGACGCCAACGGTGACTGGGTCACGGCCACCGGACCGGATGGGACGCTGTACGGGGATCTGGTCGACCAGTTCAATATAAGCGTGTACGACCTGGATATCCCGGCCACGATGGGCCTGCGGTTGAACATCACCAGCCCCTCCACGAACGGCCACAATATCCTGCGGCTGATGGAGTTTTCCGCCTTCGGCACGGCCGTTCCCGAACCGGCCATATGGCCCTGCTGGCTCTGGGCGGTCTGGCGCTGCTGCGTCGGCGACGATAGGCCGAATAACCTTCGAAACAGCAACATGCAAAGCCCAAACGGCGACGCCATGTGTCAAACCACATGACGTCGCTGTTTGCAATGTTGGATATCGCAATGCACGCGATTCGATGTTAGTATCGTGTCGATGGTGCGGTTTCTGATTACGGAGATGACGCTATGGTAAATAAAACGGACGTGATCGCTCGGATTCAGGCAAGCGGGCTGGTGGCGGTGGTGCGGGCCGACAACGCGGAGCAGGCGGCGCTCATCGCCGACGCGCTGGCGACCGGCGGGGTGGCGGCCATCGAAATTACGTTTACCGTACCCGGAGCGGCCGAGGTCATCGGGGCGCTGGCGGCGAAGTACCGCTCCGGCGAAATCATCATCGGCGCCGGAACGGTGCTCGATCCCGAAACCGCCCGGGTCGCCATCCTTTTCGGGGCACAGTACCTCGTGTCGCCGTGCCTGAACGTCGAAACGGTGAGGCTGTGCAATCGTTACAAGGTCGCCTGCATGCCCGGAGCGATGACTGTCAAGGAGACCGTCGACGCCCTGGAGGCCGGCGCGGACGTGGTGAAGATTTTCCCCGGTGAGCTGTTCGGCCCCGCCATCATCAAGGCGTTCAAGGGCCCGTTGCCCCACGCGCCGCTCATGCCCACCGGCGGCGTCAGCCTGGACAACGTGGGCGAATGGATCAAGGCGGGAAGCCTCGCCGTCGGCGTCGGCGGAAACCTCATCGCCGGCGCGAAAAAAGGCGACTACGCGTCGATCACCGCGACGGCCAGGCAGTTCATTGAGCGAATTCACGCGGCACGGAATCAAGCGACCAGCGACAAGTGACAAGCGACAAGAGAAGGCAATATGGAATGTAGCCATCGTTCTCGCACAGAATGATCATTATAAAAGACAAAATTTTCCTTCTCTAGTCACTTGTCGCTTGTCACTTGTCGCTACAGGAGAATCGATACCATGGCCAACGTCATCTGTTTCGGCGAAATCATGCTCCGCCTGTCTCCGCCCGGTTATATGCGGATCGTGCAAACCAACACGTTCGACGCCGTGTACGGCGGTGGTGAAGCCAACGTTGCCGT
>Ga0123353_10005743_pt1 | contig 16364 bp, 12 predicted proteins | sample TergutLab28metaG_3_FD_92763 | JGI IMG/M metagenome (GOLD analysis project Ga0123353, IMG submission 92763) | Labiotermes labralis P3 segment gut microbial communities from Petit-Saut dam, French Guiana - Lab288 P3 | ecosystem: Host-associated > Arthropoda: Insects > Digestive system > Gut ... | reverse complement strand
ACGATGCCCTGCCGCCGCGTGCGAACACCTGCTCGGTTATACGGTAATAGCGGATAAATGCAACGGCTGCACGATTTGCGCAAAAAATTGCCCCGTCGATTGTATCGAGGGCGAACGCAAACAGATTCATGTAATTGACCAGTCGAAGTGCATTAAATGCGGCGTATGCTTGCAAAGATGCCCGCGCAAGGCGATCATAAAAGGATAGGGGGCGGTACGGTTGATTAATATAAGCATAAACAACGCCAAAACGAGCGTACCTGAAGGCACAACCATATTGGAAGCCGCCCGCAGCTTAGGTGTGCACATACCAACACTGTGCCATTTGGATTTGCACGACATTAAAATGGTAAACAAGGTTGGCACATGCCGCGTTTGCATGGTGGAAATAGAGGGACGAAGAAACTTGATGCCGGCTTGCTCCACTAACGTGACCGAGGGTATGAACATACACACGAGCACGAAGCGGGCTGTTACGGCGAGGCGCACTAACGTGGAGCTGCTCCTTTCCAACCATCCGAGAGAATGCCTTGTCTGCGAGCGGAATTTAAACTGCGAATTGCAATCGCTTGCCGCGCTGCTCGGCATAAGAGAGATACGCTATAAAGGCGAACGTATGCATTCCGAACGCGATCATTCAAGCTATTCGATCGTACGCAACGCCGAAAAATGCGTGCTGTGCCGCCGCTGTGAAACAATGTGCGACGATGTTCAATCTGTGGGAGTGTATTCGTGCGTAAAACGCGGATTCGGCACGGTGATGGGTACGGCGTTTAACATGCCCATGATAGAAACGTCATGCACTTTTTGCGGGCAGTGCGTTTCGGTATGCCCGACCGGCGCTTTGACCGAAACGGACGATACCGCCGAAGTATGGAAAGCGATAAACGATCCGGACAAATATGTGATAGTGCAAACCGCGCCGGCAATACGCGTCGCGCTCGGCGAACTGTTCGGCATGCCCGTGGGTTCGCAGGTTACCGGCAAGATGGTGACTGCTCTAAAAAGGATGGGGTTTAACCGCGTACTCGATACGGATTTTGCTGCGGACCTCACAGTTATGGAAGAAGCGACAGAATTTTTGGCGCGCTTGAATAAAGGCGGGCCGCTGCCGATACTCACGAGCTGCTGCCCTGCTTGGGTAAAATTTATCGAGCATCAGTTCCCGGAACTGCTCGACATACCGTCCACTTGCAAATCACCGCACGAAATGTTCGGGGCTGTTGCAAAAACATATTTGGCAAATAAAATCGACGTTGACCCTAATAAAATCGTGGTCGTTTCGATTATGCCGTGCCTTGCGAAAAAATTCGAGGCAAAACGCGAGGAGCTCGGCACCACAAAAGACGGAAGCGACGTCGACTATGTCATCTCGACACGCGAGCTTGCGCGTATGATACATGAAGCGGGCATTAATTTTCCCGAACTGCCGGACGGCGACTTCGACAGCGTCATGGGCGAATCGACCGGCGCCAGTGTTATCTTCGGCACGTCGGGAGGCGTCATCGAAGCAGTGGTAAGAACCGTAGCGGCTTGGCTGGACGAAAAAGCGCCCGTCAACGTGAACTTCACGCAGCTTCGCGGCATGGAAGGCATTCGCGAAGCCGAAGTTATTGTGGGCGGTAAAAAAGTTTCGATCGCAATAGCGCACGGGCTCGGGAATGCGCGGCAATTGTTGTCTGACATCCGCGACGGCAAAGCCAAATATGACGCGATAGAGATCATGGCTTGCCCCTCCGGCTGTGTAGGCGGCGGCGGCCAGCCGTACCACAATAATAATATAGAAGTGCTGCGCAAACGCGCCGCGGCAATATTCAAAGAAGACGAAGAAAAAACCGTGCGCATGTCCCACGAAAACGAAGAGATTAAACGGCTGTATTCAGAATTTTTAGGGGAAAGAAACGGCGAGAAGGCGCATGAATTGCTACATACGCACTATCAAAAAAGGGACCGTATATAGAAAAGGTTTTTTACTTCAATCCATTGCGAACGGAAACCGAAAACATTTGCGACATATTCGGCGGGGACATAAACCCCGCCGTTTTTTATGTACGGTCTTGAATGATCGGGAAACGCGAGCACATTGCCGTTGACCGTATAATATTTCGAATCGGCAAGCATGATCATTTCTATATTCGTTTTATGCTTGACGCCTCTCAATGTGATTTTCATTTCTGTTTCGTTCCATTCCGACTGCAAGCCGAGCGTCGATGCGATTATTTTTGCGTCGGCCATTGTCAATCCGTTTTCGCGTTTTGGCGGCTGTTCGAAATCGATGAGCCGCCCGTTGTAGCTTATTGCAGTCGGCGGTTTTTGCTTCGGCAGCGCCGCGTTTGATTTATACTCGGCATCTCCGAACGGTTCGCTGTATTCGTTAAGGCGCTTTATCACTCGCGCAGCATCATAGCCGCTGAGCGGAACGGGACGGAAATCGTTGCGGTGTTGTACTGACGATACGGAGCAGGGGATTATTTCAATCGGATTTTCAAATTGCAACACACCGTCTTTAAAAACAAACGCCTGTCTGAAAATAAAAGTATCTTTATCTTCCGGGTTTCGGTTGCCTCCGAACGAAAAATTGCCGAGGCTGTATACAATGTACTTGCCTTTATATTTTTCGATCCCTTGGATGACATGCGGATGATGACCCAATACTAAATCGGCGCCGCAGTCTACGGCGTAACGCCCCAGGCGCTGCTGCGAGTCATGCGGATAGTTTTCCCGTTCGTAGCCCCAATGGAAACTTATGATAATAAGCTGCGCTCCGAGCTCGCGCAACTCCTTGATTTCATCCGCAACGGCGCTGCGCAGTCCGGGCATGCTGTCCCGATAGCCGAGCAGGCCTACTTTTACGCCGCGAATATTTTTAATATATGCCTTGCCGTAACCGAACCACCCGACGCCGTACTTTTCGAGCGCAGCCGCAGTGTCCGCAAACCCCTGTTCGCCGTAGTCTAACGAGTGGTTGTTCGCAAGCGAAACCGCGTCGATGTTTCCGAGGCTAAAAATGTTCGCGTATTCGGGAATGCCTTTAAAGACATGAGGCCAGTCTATGTGTTCTGTTTCGTGCGTGAGCGCGCCTTCGAGGTTTGCAATCGTGATGTCATCCTCTGCGAAAATATTTTTAACGTCGGCAAAAAAATGATCCGGGCCGTGCAAGTCGTATACATGGTCGAAACTGTTTCCGTATCCGTTGCGTTCGTCGCGGCCGAAAGTGCAGTCGCCCACAGCGGAAATTCTGACAATTACCAAATCTTCATGAGCTGACACTTTTATTGACATAACAAAAAATAAAATAAACAGCATAAATAACATCACAATTTTTTTCATTGATTTCACCTCGGTTTACTACGTAAATTAATAATAAAAATGCAAATTTATCAAAATATAATCACGATTTATACATTAATTACCGCGATTATTAATTTCATATAAAACACTTGACGCTTATAAGTTACATGTGTAAAATGCCGAAAAAAAATAAATAATTTTACGGGAGGTATTCCTATGCAAAACTTTCCGAAATTGCCCGAGGCCGAATATGAATTGATGCAAATCGTTTGGTCGTGCGAACCGCCTATGTCCACTCTCGATATTTACCAACGTCAGGGCGAAGGTAAAAAATTAAAGATCCAATCGGTAATGACGCTCTTGCTTCGCCTCATAAACCGCGGGTTTTTGCGTACGGAAAAACGGGGCAAAAACAGAATCTATTACCCGTTGGTGGAGCGTGACGAGTACCTGAGGTTTGAAACGGAGCGTTTCGTCAAACGTTTTTATTACGGTTCCGCGTCGAGCATCGTCACTGCCTTATATAAGCTTGACAAGGTTTCGTCGGACGACCTGAGACAAATATCGGAAATGGAAAAAATAAATTAAAAATTTACCAATATTTTCTGTCTAAGCTCCGGTACGAAATAGCTTCCGCCAAATGAACAGCAGAAATTTGCGCATCGCTTGAAAGATCCGCTATGGTCCGCGCTATCTTCAACAGCTTGTGGTATGCCCTCGCGCTTAACCCCATATTCTCGAACGCCTGCTTTAACATCAGGCGTTCTTCTTTTTCGAGTTTGCAATGCATGTCCACCATCGACGCGGTCATTTGAGAATTGAATCTGATACCGTCGTTTTTAAATCGATTTTGCTGCAACTGCTGCGCTTTAACGACGCGCTTTTTTATTTCGGCGGATGTTTCGCCCTGCTTGCCGCCGGATAAATTATCGTACTCGACTGCGGCGGCCTCGACTTGTATGTCGATGCGGTCGAGCAACGGCCCGGAAATTTTCCCGAGGTATTTTGCTATTTCGCCTTGGGTGCATTTGCATTTGCCCGAGCCGTAATATCCGCAGGGACACGGGTTCATCGAAGCCATAAGCAAAAAAAAGCACGGGTATGTGCAAACGCCCCCTACGCGGGAAATAGTGACGCGGCCGTCTTCAAGCGGCTGCCTTAAAATTTCCAGCGCCTTTTTTTGAAATTCGGGCAGCTCGTCTAAAAAAAGCACGCCGTTGTGCGCGAGACTTATTTCGCCGGGAGTAGGTATCCTGCCTCCGCCTGTGAGCGACATGTGCGACGCGGTATGGTGCGGCGTCCTGAACGGGCGTGTAGTTATAAGCGCGTTTTTTCTGTCGAGCCGCCCGGCTATGCTGTATATTTTTGTAATTTCGATGCTTTCTTCATTGGTAAGGTCCGGCAGAGTTGTCGGCAAACGGTTGGCGAGCATAGTTTTGCCCGCGCCCGGCGGACCGATCATGAGCACGTTGTGGTATCCCGCAGCGGCAATTTCAAGTGCGCGTTTTACTCCTGTCTGCCCTTTGACGTCGGAAAAATCCATCGCGTATACGGAAGCGTTTTTTTCAAAAAAAGGATCGGCTTGCTGCGTATACGGTTTTATTTCGTCGCCGTCTTTATGCTGCGCAAGTTCGGCGAGATCAGACAGCGGATATATGGTTATGCCTGTGACAAGAGCCGCTTCTTCCGCGTTTTCTTTGGGGACAAAACATCGGGAGACGCCTTTGGCGCGCGCGGCGATAACCATCGGTAGCACGCCGTTTACCGGACGAACTGCACCAGTAAGAGACAGCTCGCCCACAAAAAAACATCCGGCGAACAAATCCTGTTCCAAAATACCTATGCACTGCATAATGCCGACGGCAATAGGCAGGTCGTAAACGGGACCGGCCTTGCGCGTGTCGGCCGGGGCAAGATTTACAGTCACCTGTTTGATGGGAAAGGTATGTCCTGTGTTTTTTATCGCTGTCCGCACTCGTTCGCGGGACTCTTTAACGGCGGAGTCCGGCAAGCCGACGATGTCGAAACCCGGCAGCCCCTGCGAAACATCGACTTCAACTTCGACAATGTATCCGTCGACTCCGAGTATGGCGCCGCTTGTAACTTTAGAGACCATCGGCGGACACTCCTTTACTTTAAATGCATTACGCTTTCCAATTCGCTGTTTGGTATCGCGGTTTCGTCATCTTTATAGCGCGCTATGTTGTACAGCGGAAAAATCTTTTCGCCGGCAGCGTCGTTTTTTTGCAGCAGCTTGCCGTGCAATTCGTTCGGAGTATCTGCCGGGCTTATTTCCAAACCCTGTCTCATCTTTTGCTTTAAAAACGAAATATATATGAAACGCACACGTTCGCGGTTGCTTTGCAGGTTTTTCCATTTCATTTTTTTAAAGCGCGTAAAATTTTCAAGCTGTCCGTGTTTAAATACTGTCCGCACGTCGCGGTATGCTTTTATGCGGATGATGCCGCGTTTGCGGAAAAGCGTTTCGTCGAATTTTTCCACTATCTGCTCGCGTTTCGTCTTTATAAAACGTTTGATTGAAGCGGTGATCTCCTTGACGCTCGACAAAAACATCCTTATGAGTCGCGCTTCTTTTAAAGCCCTCCAAAAAAACTTCAGCAGCACAAATATAATTCCGCCGAATATAAACAGGAGCAGAAGGTTCATGCGGCGATTTCACCCGATTCTTTTTCCGTGTCACGCAGCATTATTACCGTGACGGAATTTCCGGTGAGCCGCAAAATATCAATGGCTTCCCGGTAAGGCGCCGGATTGTCGGCCGTCATTATATAAATTTCGGCGTTAAACAAACCGTCGATATGGCTCCTTAACAGCCAGTCGAAAGAATATCCGGCCTGCAGCCTAATCTGCGCCATAAGGCAGAGCATCTCAATATAGTGCACGTGACCGCGCTCCATCGGAAACTTAACGTATCCCATGCCGTTAGTGAGCTTGCAATTTGCCGAAAAACCGGCCGCATATCCCAATCTGATCGATTTTTGCACCATGTCGGCCGCGAAAGAGAGCGCGCGCTCCATCCGCGCGTGATAAACGGGCGTGGGCAGCGAATCATGATGCATGGACGAATAAAAATCTATAAAAACCATGAAGTTTCTGCCGGCGGTATAATCTCTTTGATTTACCTTCCATGAGCCGGTCTTTGCCGTCGCTTTAAAATTAATATGCGAAAACGGATCGCCCGGCAGATAATCTCTGACGCCGTACAGATTGAACGGATCTGCTATGAGCCTTTTTTCGGTTATGTCTGTATGCATGGCGGCTTGTTCGAGCGGATTGCTTTTTGCAAGCGGAAGCGTGCGCGGGTATACATAAAACGAAGCTTTAGACTTAAAATAAATTGCGGAAAAAAAGAAAAATACCGTAACAAAATCGAGCGTGTAATGACCCCGGCGTACGCAGCTGACGTCTATTGAACGCACGATTTTCGTGTACGGTAATAAAAAGAACCTGCTTATGAACAGTTGCATTGCCGATCCGTCTAAAGAGTCTTCCTGCCGGCCGCCCGTTTCAAGCTTGCCCTGGCCGATCAGGCGCAGCTCGCCCGGCATATACGACTCGACGTCTATAAAAAAAAGCGGGAAATATGTGGGATTATATATTTCTTCTATTAAAACTGCACGTTCGCCCTCAAAGGCTCCTGCATTTTTAAAGTGCCTTTTATATTGGAGACGCTTTATGCATTTATAGCGCATGTATATGTAGCAAACGCATAAGACGATAAAAAGCAGCAGTAAACGCGACCAAAAAACCGTCATGGCATAAACTCGGTGGGAGCCGGTGTTTCTTCCGTGATGCCGCGGACTATATCTTCCGCGGCGTTCCGTTTGACTCGCTCCGCGCTTTTTAGTATGAGCCTGTGCGCGAGAGCGGGCACGCATACGCGCTTGATATCGTCCGGGATGACATAGTCGCGGCCGCTTATAACTGCTGCAGACTGCGCCGCGCGCATGAGCATCAACGCGCCGCGTGCGCTCACTCCCAGCATGACGCCGTCGTGATCGCGTGTTTTTTCCGTTATCGAAACGATGTATTCCATCAGGTCGTTGTGGACAAAAACCTTCGGCACCAATTTTTGCGCTTCAAATATTTCTTCGGACGCGGCTACGGGCTGCAATGATTCAAAAGCGCCGCTTAAACGGTGAGTCGCGAGCATTTGCGCGGTTTCGGCGCTTGATAGCGCGACGGCCGGAACCTTAAACAAAAACCTGTCAAGCTGCGCTTCCGGAAGAGGGAACACGCCCTGCATGTCGATCGGATTTTGCGTAGCGATTACCATAAACGGAGTGGGCAGCTGCCTCGTCACACCGTCAGTCGTCACCTGGCGTTCTTCCATGCATTCAAGCAGACCCGACTGCGTTTTCGGCGTGGCTCGGTTAATTTCGTCCGCGAGCACTATATTTGCAAATACAGGGCCCTGCAAAAATTCGAACTCAGAAATTTTCATATTAAAAAAATTTATGCCGGTTATGTCTGAAGGAAGCAGGTCTGGTGTGAATTGAATCCTGTTAAACGCGCAGTTTACCGAGTATGCGACCGATTTGGCAAGCAGCGTTTTTCCGGAGCCGGGCACGTCCTCCAACAATACATGGCCGTTAGAAAACAGCGCCGCCAACAAAAAAAACACCGACTCGCCGCGGCCGACTACTACTTTTGAAACATTGGCGTGTATTCGGCTGTATAAATCGGATATGTCTATATGTAACACCCTTCCGGAATTTTTTTGCTTTCGTTTTTACAAAGATAACAAATTTGTCGCGGCGGCGCAAAAAACATCAGACGTTCCTCCACATATTTTTAAAGTCAAACCTTATCGGTTTGACGCCTATCAAAAAGCGAACTGAATATGTTTCCGTTAATGCGTCGGCTTCTTCGACTACGCCTTCCCCAAAAACCTTGTGCTTAACCGCCGTTCCTACGGGAAAAGGCTCGTCTTTCCATGGGTTTCGCATGATTGTTTGCAATGCGTGTTCGTCCATAATTTCCGCGCTGATGCTTCCGATCCGCTTTATGTATTTGTCGTCTATGTCGAACAAAAACCGTGACGGCGTTTTCGTCTGTCCCCTTACGCCGATACCTTCGCTTTCGGTCAAATATAAATTCAGTTTCGCCCTTGTCATGGCGACATAGCACAGGCGGCGTTCTTCTTCGAGCGCTTTGTTAAGCCGTTCTTCAAGCGAACGGCCCGACGGAAATATTTTTTCGGACATGCCCGCGACGAAAACGACCGGGAATTCGAGCCCCTTTGCTATGTGCACGGTCATTATTTTCACGCAGTCCTTTTTTTCTTCCTCGTCCGAATCTCTGTTAAGCGAAACTTCCTGCAAAAATAACGGCAGTGTTAATTTGTCGCCGTATTCGCTTTCTGCCGCGGCGATTGAACGGAGCAGTTCGGTCACATTGTCGAGCCGTTCCATTTCACCGCTTTCGCGGACATATTGCTCGTAGCCGGTGTCGATCAAAAGCCGCTGCAAAATTTCCGAAACCTGCTCCGTTTCCGAACGCTCCCTTGCTTCTTCGATAGCCGCCGTAAGTTTCGCGGCTCCGGTTCCTTTAAAAACAGGGTCGTGCAAATATTTTTTTAATGTGTCGTACATAAGCGCGTTTTCTTTTTCAGCTGTTTCTTTTATGAATGCAATTTTTCCCTTGCTTATTTTTCTGCGCGGGACGTTTGCTATTCTGTTAAAAGACAGATCGTCGCCGAATGCGGCAAGCCTTAGATAGCTCAAAACGTCTTTTATTTCTTTCCGTTCGTAAAAGCCGACTCCGCCGTAAACGACATACGGGATGTCGCGCTTTAAAAGGCCCTGCTCGATAAAACGCGAAACATAAGCGGAACGGTAAAGGACGGCGCAGTCAGAATACCTTCCTCCGCCGCTGACATGGCGCTCAATTTTTTCCGTAATAAAATCTATTTCAGCCGTTTCGTTTTTTGCGTGGAAGTGTTCGGCCGTTTCGCCGTCCGCGTTTTTCGTAAACAATTCTTTTTTCATTCTGTTTTTGTTTTTGACGATCAATGAATTTGCCGCGTTTAATATCTGCGGCGTTGAACGGTAGTTTTCATTTAACATGATGGTTTTTATGTCCGATTTCATTTTTGGCACGACATGGTCCGGCCAATAGGTGGGCAGCGGGTCTTCGCCGTTAAAATATCCGAAAATGAACTTGTCGAACTCCACGAACAGGTCGACCAAGGCCGCTCGCCATTCGTAAATGTTTTGGTCCGGGTCGCCCACGACGAAAAGGTTTTGATGGTAGTCGGAAAGCACGCGAACCAATCTGAATTCTTTGGTGTTAGTGTCTTGGAATTCGTCGAACATAACGTAGTGCAGCCTGTTCTGCCATTTGTTTAAAACATCTTCATGTTTTTTAAACAAACAAACTGTAAAATTAATTATGTCAAAAAAATCGAGGCCGAAATATTTTTTTTGCTTTTCCATATAACGGACGATCACTTTTTTTTCCGTGTCGGTCGCGTCGAAGCCGCCGGCCGCTTCTCGCGGGTCCGCCATATAGTCGTCATAAAGGATTTTGTTTTTAAAAGTGCGGATTGTAGTCCCGATCATATGCTCGAACGTGGCGGTGTCCATTTTAATGCCGAGCTCTTCGTAAACCTCTTCGAGGATGCTTTTTTGGTCCGCTGTGTCAAGCACCACAAAATTTTCGGGATAAAATAAGCGCCCGATATCCTCTTTGAGGACACGGACGCAAAACGAATGCAAAGTTGAAATAAACGACGTGTCAATACCGTCGCCGAGTTTCCGGCGCAAACGGCTCTTCATTTCGCGTGCGGCTTTGTTGGTGAAAGTGATGCATAGGATGTTTGCCGGAGATACGCCGAGTTCTTCGATGAGATACGCGTACCTTTCCGTGAGCGCGCGGGTCTTGCCGCTGCCTGCGCCCGCCGCCACGCGGACATAACCTTCCGTCGTTAGGACGGCTTCCGTTTGTTTTTCGTTCAAACCTTTCAGTATTGCTGAAGAATCCATGCGGCAGCCCTTTGTTGTGCAATTTCGCAAAGGATAGCAAAATTAAATATGCAATGCAAAAATTGATCCTGCATCAGCTTAGTTCGCGATCATTCCGCAGATTTTTTTTGAGCGTGAACAAAACGGCGGCGCCCAGCACAGTAAATACAGAAACAGGCAAAATAAATTGAGCAATCGATTTAGGCGGCTTGTCGCTGATTATTTCACAAGATATTGCCGGCGATTCTGTTTTGCTCAAAATATTGCCCGTAAGCAGATCAAACTCGTAAACCATAGATTCAACAGTTATAAGCCGTAAAATGTTGCGTTCTGGAATGTAATCGAAACCGGAATTTTTGCCTTCAAATTTTCCTGTCCAAAAAGACATGGTTACGGAATGGATTACCAAATCCATATTATCAACAAGCTCGTTAATATAGTATTTTTTTATCAACTCGTCTCGCGAATAAAATTCCAAAGCAGTACTAAATCCTGTCGTCGGCTTGAAAAATAAACACTCAAAATCCTGCGACGGAAAAAAATTATTTTTTCCCACGCCCATAATTGGTAAGCTGTCTATTGAATAAAGAAACTCGCCGTTTTTATACACGCTCGCTTTTGCGGTGCCGGAGTCCCAATTATCATTGCCGCCCGGATCCCATTTGAGTACATAGGTTCCGTCTTCCGAATAAATTTCAAACGGTGTGGGTTCGACAAATGAATCGGCATTTATATGCACCGGCTTGCTCAAAAAAAATGCTGAAAATATCAACAGCGAAAAAAATATTTTTTTCATAAGTTATTCGCCTCCTGATATATAAAACGATATTCAAGAAAAATTGTTCCAAACAAAAAAACCGCGCGAATTTTATATTCGGGCGGTTTATTACGTGCGCGACAGGAATTGAACCCACAACCTTCTGGTCCGTAGCCAGACGCTCTATCCGATTGAGCTACGCGCACAAAGCGATGCGGAGTATAGCACAACGTTTTGTGCGGCGCAACAAATTTGCCTGCGATTGTTATTTAAAACTTAAAAACGACCGTTTCCACGCCTTTGCTTCTAACGTTAAAAAATGTTTTTCCGTGCGGCTCACACTGCAGCAAACGGACAAGGTCTTCTTTCATGTTCGAATGCCAGATTTGACCGTGACCGTAAAAAAATTTTACGCCCGCGCATTCGTCCTTTTTCGTCGGATTAAAAACGCGGACGATTATGCCCGTGCCGTCTTCGGTTGTCTTTAAAGCTTGAAGCACCATCGGTTCGTCTATTTCGATAAGCTTCCCTTCACATGGGAGTGCGGCGCTGTGAATGTTCTGCGTGATTGCGGTCGTAGGTATTTTGTATTGCTCCGCGTCGTAAAAAATTTGCGAAGGCTGAACGACGCCGTCTGCTTTGGAAAATGTGCCGAAAGCATATTCAACTGAAATGTCGCCCAATATTTGGCTGTCGTGTGTGCCTTCGTATTCGAGGTATTGATAAAAACCCCGATACAGTGTTAAGGCGAGGTTATGGTTTTCGTTGTCTTGCATGGCGGCTTCATTTAATCCTTTGGTAAAAACGGCGAATCCGCTTTTTTCGCCGCATGCAACGGCAAAATTTTTTATGGGCGTTTCTTCGCGGTCATGCTGTTTATAACCTGTGGTGTCTAACAGCTTGGCGCTGCGGCGCACGAAGTCGTAGGGTGTGTCCGCGTGCCAGTGATCGGTTGAAATGTGATTCGGCATAGGGAACATTGCGCGGAAACGGTGACACATGGCATTGTTCTTCGCATCCATTCGGCATCTCACCATGCGTTCGCCGGACGCAAGCGAAAACGTAATTTTTATTGGCAGGCGCACCGTGTTTTCGCTTCGGGCAGACCTGTCTTCAATCAAATTTTCGGGAACCGTCATTTCGAAAGAAAAAACCATTTCAGCATAAAGATGCCCGTTTTGGTTAAATTTTCGAGATGAATTTTTTACCGCGTTTTCATCTGTGCTGAATATTACCCTGTCGTTTTTCGGATGGTGGTGGTTCCAGCCGTTGCCGGCGTCTCCGCAGTTTTCCAATGCGTTAAGCCCGAAATAATTTAAGCCGTGCTCCTTGTCATGCAAGTCGATTGTCCCGTTAGCGTTAAGCTTTATATGCAAAAATTCATTTTCCATTATAAATTCGGTTTTATTCGTTTTTATACGCGCGGCTGGTTTTTTATCTTCAATCGGCTTGGCGAAGTCGATTCCGAATACTTTATAGCCCATTGCGGTTATTTCGCATTCGGCTAGCGCGTGCAGCCTATGGACCTGCGCGTCCGGCGAATACGCCGCAGTGTAGTACGGGTATGGCACGCGAAGCTTCCACGTAAAATTTTCCATCCGCACATTCGGTTCTATTTTAATCAACTGATAAGGCTGAACTGTCCCGTCCGCGTTTTTCAGTACGGGTACGAGCCCTTCTTCCGCTTTTTGCTTAAGCAGCGACGACGGAATTTCGAAATACAATCTGGAAACCGGACCGCTTTTTTTTGTCGACAGATTAAAAACCGTAACGGCTCTTTCGCACGGTTCGAAAGCCGACGTGTCCACTCGATTATTGATGTGCTGTATGCTTTCCGAAATGGAGTTGTCCGCGAGCATTCTTGCCTGGTCGAAACGGTAAACCATGTCGCGGTGGACTTGATCGACCGAGCAGCCGACTATTGAATCGTGCGGATGGTTTAAAATCAAATATTTCCACGATTTGTCTAAAAACGCTTTTTGGCAGTCACCGCCAAGCAAAAGCGACCAAACATGCAAAGGTTCCGCTTTTCGTGTAAGCCGCCATTCCTGAGCGTCGTTCGCTTGTTTTATATATACGCGCCCGCTTCCGATGCCCTGCGAAATTCCGGCCCATTTACCGAATTTAGCCGGGTAACGCAATTCGCCGACAAATTTTTTTAATTTGTCGTTTTCACGCCAATTTCCCATTGCCTCAAGCAGTGATTTAAGATATTCGCCGAATGACGAATGGATGCAGTTGATGGACTTGAACTGCTCGTTTGCAAAATCGATTTCTTCCGGCATGTTCCAACGAGGCGGATGATGGTCGCTGCCGTCAAGACCGAAAAGAACGGGAGTGTTGGCGTAACCGAGCTTTAATTTTTCGTAGGCTGCGTAATCCGTATTTTCGTTCCACTCGCGAAACACGAAGTCCGCATAACAATGCTCGGGCGTGTTTCGGATAAGCAATACCTTTGAACCGTCCGGCGCTTCCCATACCATTTCCGATTTTTCATTGTCTCCGCTCGTCCCGCGAAACAGCATCGAAGACTCAATGCCAAAGCCCGACAGTATTTGCGGCAATTGAGAACAATGAACGAAAATGTCTGTTACATAACCGCAAGGCATCGGCTCTCCGCCGAAATTTTTACAATCTGCGTGACCCATCAATAAGTTGCGGACCATGCTTTCGCCGCTTAATAAAAATTCGTCCGGCATGACAAACCACGGGCCTGTTACGATTCGTCCTTCTTTTATGCGTTCGGCGAGTCGTTCGCGGTTTTCGGGCCGGATGTCCAAATAGTCGTGCAGCAGCGATGTTTGGCCGTCGGTATGAAAATATTTGAACTCCGGCCTTGCGTCCATCAAGTCGAGCAAACTGTCCATTTGGTAGACAAGCCTTTGCCTGTACGCTTGGAACGGCTGATACCATTCGCGGTCCCAATGCGTATGGCTTAATACATGCAGCGTGTTTTCTTTCATTTCGCAACTCCTTTTTTATTTTATAAAAAAAAGAAACCAATTCGTTTTTGGTTTCTAATTTGGGCTGGCAGGATTTGAACCTACGGATGCCAGAGTCAAAGTCTGGTGCCTTACCGCTTGGCGACAGCCCAACAATGCGGCGGATTATAGCATGTTTTTTTTATGAGCGTCAACTGCGGCGGCAAATACCGGTTTGCCTTCTACTGTGCCGTTGACTCGGTACGAATCGCCGGCATGGATGCATGAGACATTTATGGTTTCGCCTATTCGAGTTTCGGCTAAAAAATTTATCAGCATGTTTTGCCATACTATTTCAGAATTTGCGTCGGGGCACAATGCGTCGGCTATGAGATTGCCGTAGACGGCGTTGTTCATGTGCAGGTTGGTGTCAAGGTCGCTGTAGCGGACAGTATAAACAAACGAATGATGTAATTGGTTAAAGGCTTCTTTGTCGAGCTGTTCGATTTTTTTTCCTGCGGCTGAAACGCCGAGATTTCCGTAAACGGGAAGCGTGACCGGCAGCTCGGTCGGTCTTAAAATTTTTCGGGCTCTTAAATCGAGCAGCACCCACTGGCTTATCCATTCCATCATTTTTACCCTGTTCATATCAAGCATTTCTCCGTAGCGGTTGAACATCCCTTTAATTATTTCTCCGGGCCAAGTCCTGACGTAAACGTCTTGGTTATATTTGGGAGCGATGTATGAATATATGCAAAAACGCTGCAATACGAAGGCGAGGCTTAAAGGCTCCATTTGAGTGTAACCGATTCCAAGATCGGTGGCGTTTTGTTCGGCTGCGATATTTGCCATCCGCAGAAGAGCGGACGGCTTTAACGTGTTTTTACAATCCAGATCGTAATATGTAACCCGTGTTTTAGCTTCGTAAATTGACATTGGTCATTCCTCCTGTCGCTTCAATTATATTTATATCGCCAAAAAAAAAAAGAAAAAAATTTATGCTATTGTATATTGCGTTCAATCATATACAATAGATTGCAAATGCAACCATAGTTGCCTGTCAAAAAAAACAAACGGATAAAATTCCGGAAAAGTCAATTTAAAAGGAGGCAATCTCATGCAAATCAGTCGCGTTTTTAAAAAAGCGGCGGCGGCTTTGGTAGCCGCGATGCTCGTTTGTGGTATGGCCGTCGGTTGTTCAAGCGGCGGTTCGGGCGATGTAATAACTTTAAGGCTCTGGGGCTCGCAAGAAGATCAAGTCATGCTCGGCGAAATGGTGGAGTCGTTTAAAGCATCGCAACCGGGCAAAAATTTCGAGATCATTTTAAGCGTGGTGGGCGAAAACGATTTAAAGTCACGCTATCTCGAAGACCCGGAAGCTGCTGCGGATGTTTTCGCTTTTCCCAACGATCAGTTGTACGACTTGGTTAATGCGGGAGCCTTGTATGAGATTACTTTGAACAAAGCGGCAATAATAGCGGCAAACGGGCCTGGATCCGTCGAGGCGGCAAGCGTGGGAAATTCTCTGTACGCATACCCTATGACGGCGGACAACGGTTATTTTTTGTTCTACGACCGCAGCGTAATTAGCGACGAGCAAGCAAAAACATTGGACGGTATACTCGCTGCAGCCGACGCTGCGGGTAAAAGGGTATTCATGGATCTTGCGAACGGTTGGTACATTGTATCGTTTTTCTTCGGAGCGGGCTGCACAATGCATTTGTCGGAAGACGGCAGGCAAATACTCGATTTCAACAGTCCGGCGGGCGTAAGGGCAGGCGAAGCAATACGCGCATTTGCCGCACACCCCGCATATGTCAGCGGTGACGACGCCGTGCTCACGGGCGGAATGGGCGATATGATAGCCGCCGGCGTCTCCGGCATATGGAACGAAAGCGCAATCAGAGGCAAACTCGGAAATAATTTTGCGGCCACAAAACTGCCGACGTTTACAAGCAACGGCGAGCAACTCCAAATGGGCAGTTTCGGCGGTTACAAACTCGTGGGAGTAAACAGCCTAACGCAAAATCCGCTTGAGGCGATGGCGCTCGCGGAGTGGATCACTAACGAAGCAAACCAAATCAAACGCTTCGAGATGCGTACGTTAGGGCCTTCAAATCTTGTCGCAGCTTCAGACAGCCGCGTTTTGGCAAACGAAGCGCTTGCCGCCCTTGCAATGCAGTCGCAGTACGCCACAAGCCAAAAGGATGTGGCGGGGGGTTATTGGGCTCCAGCAGGAGCCTTCGGGACTACGATGGTTGCCAAAGACAACAGTAAAACCATTCAAGAGCTGCTGGATGAAATGGTTGCGCAAATTCAAAATTAACATGTGAAATAAATACGGGCTGTTATTGAGCGATCAATAACAGCCCGTATTATTTGCGAATCAAATCATGACGAATCATTTTT
>Ga0123353_10005742_pt1:2500-16365 | contig 16365 bp, 9 predicted proteins | sample TergutLab28metaG_3_FD_92763 | JGI IMG/M metagenome (GOLD analysis project Ga0123353, IMG submission 92763) | Labiotermes labralis P3 segment gut microbial communities from Petit-Saut dam, French Guiana - Lab288 P3 | ecosystem: Host-associated > Arthropoda: Insects > Digestive system >... | reverse complement strand
AACTGACGCTTTTTGTATTATCTGTCTCTCATGCGTGTTCTCTTACAAAGGTGTGTTCGTGATCATATATATATGTATGTATATATATATATATATATATATATATATATATATATATATATATAAGGTAATCTTATAGATAAACTAAAAGAAGTTTTGGAAGATGTGCAAACCACATTAATTGTAGGCATCGTGTTGGTCATTAACCTAATTGTCTGATACAGACATCATAGCGTCTCTGTCTATAATGAATATTTAAATTGAGTCTCATCTCCCCTTGTTTAATTCAACTCCAAGTGGCTCTCGATTACCCCACTGCTGCTGGAATTTGTTAGAGGCTTAAATTATTTTCTCCGTTGCGTTCTCTAATCGCACCGCCTTTTATATAAGGTTCAGTCCCTTCAGAACATTTCATCTTGTACTTCGCTTATTTTATGACGAGCATTTAAAGAAAACTGCAACGGACTTTTAGAACGAGAGTGGTTCAAGTGCAGATCACGATGTGCCGCTGGAACGCTGTTGCTGATCGTGGGTTTAAGCATACTCGTACATGCGTGTAATTGCGTGCGCTAGCGTGTGCATGTGAAATGTCTGACTTCGCATTTTTAATGTTTGCCATCCCGAAGTGTTTAACACATATATAAAATATACAATGATGTGTCAGTCAAACACAACAAAATGTTATTTTATTATGTTTATTATTGTACTAGGGCAACATGTTTCGATTCTTACAGAATCATCTTCAGGCCCCTCTAAGAAAATAGATCCGTACTTAAAATGTTTAAAAATGCACTATTGGGTCCCAAATACATTCTTGATAAAACTGTGTATGAAATGCATGTGTCGTTTTGCAAAACGACACATGCATTTCATACGAAGATGTGCAAACCACATTACATAGTTTTATCAAGAATGTAAGCGTTTGGGATCCCATAGCGCATTTTTAAACATTGTAAGTAAGGATCTATTTTCTTAGAAGGGCCTGAAGATGATTCTGTAAGAATCGAAACATGTTGCCCTAGTACAATAATAAACATAATAAAATTAAAAAATGTCGTGTTTGACTGACACATCATTGTATATTTTATATGTCTGACTACGCACTTATAGATCGAGGTTCGATTCGAAGTGTCGGGACTTTTCCCCGCCCTACAGCTGCTAAAAACAGCACTTGTATCCACTAAACCCCCTTGCCATCAGTATTCTGGGCTTTACCCCGGAACAGAACGTGTGGAGCATAAAACTGACCACTCAGCCTTCATCCAGTGCAGAGGCCTTCAGTGTGTATAGTGTTCCTTTCATTTCCCGCAAACGGCTTCGTGGCACCAAGCTTGGTTTTAGAAGTAACTTTTTTTTTAATAACCGTAGAAACTGCCATACGTAAATAAATCAGCGAAACAATCGTCGTATTCCGCCCCGGCGTATTTCACAGTCTCATACCTGACGTTTTAATTCATCTTTGCCATTACTAAGTTAATCGTGCACAAAAATTGAAGTTCAACACTGTGACAGCGAAAGGCACCAAAAGGGCCTGCACTGGTTTTAGACTATGCTCTTGGGAGACAAGTTTAGTTTGTTCGGCGCTGTCTTATCGCCTGTACTGTCGCTTGTGGCCATTTATTGCAGTTTAACCTCTGACCTCATGATCCTCACCGAGTAACGATCTTAACATGTGCTCTCTGACCCAACATTCAGGCTTCACAGGGGTGGAGGATGTAGAAATTTGTGCAAGCGCCAGAAACTAGAGAAGCTGCAGGATCCTGCTGAAGGGAAGGTTTAACACTGCACAATAGGAATTCGCCATCTGTTTTTCGCAGCGTTTTGTTTCGACTGCGGAATAACTAATCAGCTTCATAGATCAGAGTACTTCTTGATAAGCTGATAGCGGATAGTCGCTAAGTTGATCAGAAAGTCCCTTTCCATTAATGGAACATGAAGGCTTATTGTGCCCATTAGGAATCTCCATGGACTCGATCCCGATCCAGTTGAATCCAGTCCACACCTTCGAATTCCAAGATGCTTTTTAATATTATCCTCCGGTCTGCGCAGAGGTTTCCTCATTGGTCTCTTCATTCCATGTTTAGCGACTTCCATGTTTTTTATGTATTCATCATCTCCTATGCTGACATCGACGTTGGCTTTAAAAATGTATGACAGTGGCAATAAAAATGTGTGAATGGAACTCATTTAAATGCAGGGCGATGGATTTTGAAATGTACCCCCACGTGTCGTCCTTGTATCGATTTTCAAACATGCGTGCGTTTGCCAGATACGCATTTGTCATGTTGCGGAACACGCAAACGATCCCATGTGGAAGGTAGTGGAATTTCTGGAAGATCAAGGTGCAGCCCTTGCCTAACGTGTATCATCTCGGAAACCCAAACCAGTCATGTGTCAACGAAGTTCGAATAATCTAAGACAAGATGGCATGGTAGGTATATACGGTAATGAAGAACATTTTACAAGAACAGTAACATAAGTGTCAACATTTACACTGCAATGAAAAGTCATCTGTATAACCATTTTACTTCTCGTTTTTGGCAATTCGACCCGATTCAGGTCTTTTAATTATTCTTGAGGCAAGCGGTGGATCTCCCTTGAAGTAGGATCAGACCGTTACGAGGTTGGTAATCGGGTAACAAAAAGCAGAAGATAAACATTTGTGCCCCGAACGGAATTCGACCCACGATCCCAGTGTGCTGGAAATCTAAGATTGTGTGGGTCTTAGAACGGCTACAGGAATAAACGTAATGTTTTTTTTAACCACTTCCTCCGAAGAAAAATAATAGTTGCATAGTCACTCAAGAAAATCCACCTTCTTTTGTGGAACCCGAAGGATCTTTGCCGTGTTCACAAGAGCCCACAAATCTCTTGCTGTCCCCTTTCACGGTGAGTTGTTAGCTCTCTGTCAAATTTCCAGGGTAAAAGATCACCTCTTGTTTGCTGTCCGCGGTATACTCTGTATTCCCAGCTATCCTTCATATCTGGTGGCCGAAACCTGATCATGCGCCATGCTGTGGTAACAAGGGACCCACTTAACATGGTGCTCGTTTCGTGTACAAATTCTGGACTAACATTTCTTAAACAATTTTTTTTTCCGGACTGTGAAGTACCCACATTTCAACGTCGTGCTGGTGCTTATATGCGAGTAAGTGTGACATGACCTCATGAATAAAACCGTCTTAGTTGCTATTATCGTGAGGTTTTTTTTATGTGGCGTGTAGACCACTACAGAGTTGGAAATGCCAGTTGCTTGAAGCAAATCAACCATAAACTTTTTTGAGATTTCCTCATGTGAAGTAACAATACTAACTTGTTTTTCATGCCGTTGATTAATTCGTACATTATTTAAATTTGATATAGAACAATGTCGTTGTGTCAGGTCGCAATTGTATGTTTATTCACTTATCAGTCAAAATTTTACAAGTAGCTTGTTGTGTGCGATTGATAATTAAAAATACGTGTGTGATCTGATACAGCAAAGACGATGTTCTTTATCAAGTTTATCGGGCTAATCAAGCCCATATCCATCGTTATAAGAACTTGAAAAGGAAACTCAGCAACTGCAACGCAAATATATTTTTAATGAAGAATGCCTAAGATAAAAATTAATACCAACGGTGCTAAATTCAAAATTCCAAATGTCTTCAGAACTTCTGACCAAACCTAGAAGAAAATACGAAAGTTAAGTTTATTCTTAAATTTGTGTATATTAAAAAACAAAACCTTAGCGCGCTATTATACCATAACCACATTGAGTTCTTAGAGCCGAATCCAGCCCCAGCGAACACGTTTACAATTTTCTTGTTGTGTGTATTATTGGTAACTGAATAAACGTACATTTGTCATAGATTGTTGGCCTACTTTGTATCAATCCGAGGAATTGAAAATAAAGTGTGGATGAAGCGGTAGAGACCTAGATTTAACGTCCTGTAATGACATTGCGCTGGAGAGGCTGAGGAAAATTGCGAAACCCGAAGTCTCCTGCCCATATTCGAACAGGCTACGTCACGAATCGGGCAGCTGCTCGGCGTAATTTATCGAAACTGGTTCAGAAAATTTCCTTACCAATTAGCAGCCTACAGCAACAAGGATTCAGAACTACAAAACGGCAACCAAATAAGAAGCTTTTGCGCGGCGTGAATACTGAATACCCATACTGTGCTAATTCCACTTGCATTGTGCGAAGTATAGAGCGTCAGATGTGAGAATTATTGTAAATTATGAATTGTGAAATATGTGGAAGGAATCGATGTCGGTACTCTTCGTTTCAGCACGTTATGATAGGCTGTTGACAGTATGCAACGCGTACTACTCTGGACCAAATTGCACGTAGACTTTCTATTGAATTTAGTGTTAAATCCACACTAAATACCTTTGAACAGAATATTTCTGCATGTGTCTGTCCAATATCTTCGTTAACATGCGTGAAAAAAAATACTAGAACTTATATACAGTACTTTCTTACCTTGGGGTTGTTTACCTTTTTTTACATGTTGTATTTTAAGTTGTCTTGTGTGTATTGTTGTCATCTTATGTGTATTTGCTGCACTATGTGTGTATTGCTGTTTTAACTTTAGATGCCGGACTGCTGGCTAGAAATCAGTATTCGGAAGGTCCTGCGACCGGCCACCGCGACACAGGTTTTTCTTGGTTTCCCTGTGTCTATAAGCAAATGCTGAGATGGTTCCCAAGATTCTAAGTTGCCACTACATGCTTCTCATATAGCCCTCCCGAGTTAAATTTAGTAGAAAACAATTTCATATTTTGTTTACATGTAAAATAACCACTGCCACCGGGTGACAACCCAATTGCAGTTAATAAATATTATTATTATTAACAAGGCGCTCAACACGAATTTTATTCATTGTCTTAAAGAAGGTCTTGAACTTGATTACATGGCAAAATATAGGTCGAGCCGAGATCTAATTAATACTTAACCTCCATTGGAAACATTTTTGCTAGACCGGCGGTGTATAGTTAACGAAATCCGAGAAATAAATAATGTGTCATTAAATAGTGTAATATCTCTGCTGTTCAAGTGCTTTGTTTTAAGTAAAATGAACGAGTACGTATATAGAATGCAGGCAGTGTTCCGCTTTTGATTAATCGTTTCGGTAGTAGATTTGTACTAGTATCCGGAATGAAAGGTCACAAAAATTAATCAGGGTTACAAAATCTCAAAGGAACGCGACTGGAAGCCCCAGACTCTCATAATGCCTCTGCCCACTGTATATGTCTTAGGCTCGCTTGTCTTTTTATTTAGTATTAGCAGAAGGAACTAATGTATCGCTAACTTCTAGCGGCTGCTGTACTTCGTCATTCAGTACAGCCCTAAGAAATCTTTCGTACCTTTTTTTTTTAATTAAAAGGAGGGTGCAGGGGAGCGTAGATGTAACGAGTATTGTTAGATGCCAGAACCCTTAGTCTCTCGTCCGAACCCCTGGCTGAAGGAAATGCTCCCATTTTAGCATTACTCATTTGCAGTGCAAGACGGGTTTACATACACTTGGAAGGAAGGTGTGCACTGTGCACAAACGAACTACGGAATCACATTTTCCGAGGATCGTGATGTATTTGGAAATTAAGTGTTCATTTCTGGACTCCGGTCAAGGAACTACGAACTCGTTCTTTTTCTTGGAATGTCTGCTGGGATAGTATATTAAAAAGTAGTAATTCGTGTTAACATGGCCGCTCTGCCATCAGCTACAAGCTATTTGCCACAAATGAGAAAGTTTCTTGTAAAACTTTTATAAGTAAGGAGGATTAGTTTATCGTGTTGTGTGAAGTAAGACTTGTTTTTTTTTCCGGAGCTGCTTGAACGGGCTGTGTTCTTTCATCTCCTCACTTACGTCCCACCCCCTTGATTCAACTGTAGACATAATCAGTATCACAGGCATCAATTGACTGTTACAATGAATTAATAACACACCTCTGAAGACAACGCAATGTTTTTCTTAATTTCCTGTTTTCCGACGAAAGAAAGCGACCTTGTGAAATTGTAAATAACAAAAAATCAATGCAGAGCACGATCTTCAAGATGTGATTACTGACTCTTCTTTGGAAAATAAGTTTTTTCGGGTAATTTTGGAGTCCCAGGTTCGATCTTAGGCCAGTCCATGTGCTATTTGGCACTGAGACAGTTTTTTTCTCCAAGTATTTCATTTTTCTCGGTCCGTATTATTGCCCCACTGCTCATCCGTTATCCACGCCAAACCTATAAAAGAATAATAATAATAATGAAAGCACGACATCAGGGCATTACAGACAAAAGTCAGAGTGGGCAATGCGCACATACTTCGAAAAGTGCTAATGTAAAAGTTCATAACCTTTACCATGGGAAACGACATTACATGTACCTATAGATTGTAATTACAGAATAGCTGTAACATTGTATACTCTAGGGACGTGGTTTGTTCCAGACATATAATTGTAAATCTCAGTATAAAATTGACAAATAATAACAATAATAATAATAATCTACCCTATTCGATTCCCATGTTTTGTGAGAAATTAACATTGGTGACGTCCCAGCCACCGGTTTCAGTGGTTACAATGGGCTTAGTTTGAGTGACGTCACAGCCGTGTTATTACTAGGGTATCGATATAAAGCAGTGATATAGCTGCCGGTTTCCATGGTTACGCTAGAGCTTCGTCATTGTAAGACATCGATATATATCACCCTCGTGTAATTAACACAACATTTGATTGGAGTATTTCCGAATTGTTTTCCCCGTGTTGTTTGAGTGAGGAGGCAGGCGGTGGCGAGGTTGGGAGGCACTGCGCTACAAACCGGAAGGTCACGGGTTCGATTCCCGATGGTTTCATTTGAATTTTTTATTGACCTAATCCTTCCGACCGCTGTATGGCCCTGGAGGCGATTCAGCCTCTAACAGATGTGAGTACTAGGAATATTCCTGGGCGGTCGGTGCGTAGGGCTGACAACCTTACCACATTCATGTGCCGACTGTCTCGAAATCTGGGAGCCTCAACCTCTTGGAACCTTCCGGGTCTGTAGTAGGCATATACAGGGATTGCTGTACCTTTACTTTTGCTTGAGTGATAAAAGTTCGTTGTAATATTAAATTGTGATGATAATAATTCGGATATCTTTGGTGTGATTAACAGTCGGTGTTCTATATTGATAACCAACAGTGTTTTATATCCTTTTATTCTATTCGATCGGATTATTATTGAGGTTTTGTAGGCTAAAGATTTTACACGTGTATAGAAATTCGTTGCTAAATAGATCTCATGCTGTGAACCCAATAATTATTTTTATAACCGCAATAATTTTCGGCCGAAATCTCAATGGGCTTTGTGCCAGTAGTTGTAGTAGTAGTCTAGAAACGCTGTTTTGGCAAAGGAGCACTTCTGTTCGTTTCGTTACGTTTGGATCTGAATTCATGTGCATTTTGTCTTCTACGCCCGCATGAAACATTTAAAATAGCCTCCTTCTTGATTGAATATGCAGTGTTTATCTATGTGTGTGTGTGTGTGTGTGTGTGTGTGTATATATATATATATGATCTAGCAGTACGTTTTCTCCTGCAGTGATCGACACAATAATACCAACTAAATCACGCATTCAAATGCCGTTCATTTGCTGCCTTCTGCATTTGATTTCAGTAACTGAGATTTTAATTTTGATTCCGTGGCAACGACCGACAGAGGAAGATCCCTATAGAAATCAGTACCATGCTTAGACTGATTACATGATGATGCGTTCTTGGTACAATATACCACGAAATGAACGGACATGGTACCGGTGGTACCGTCTGTTCGTCCGTTTGTTATAATTTATAAACTACTGAAATTTGGTACTGCGAATCTACAGCAAAAGATGTGCATTGTCTGTAGCTAATTGGGTCTCATATCGATAAAATATAATCCCTGCTGTACGTGATTCTCAAACCAAGCTTCATGGATTTTATCAAAACCAGCTTATCTTACAAACCACTTGTTCATGACATGTAATTAACAGCTACAACCTGTGTATGTGGAGAATATTTAACAAAATGCAGTGAGAAGGAATTCGTGACTTTATATCGTTGCCCATATACGTTTTTAGATTCATTAGCAATATGAAGAAGGCTCCTTTTGTTCAAATAGGAAAAGGAAATGGATCCTACAGTATGACAGCATAATGTGACATTTCAACTCCGCTAATAGTGTACACCACAGCATGCTATTAGACGATGTCCTGAACCATTTCATCCTCCCCTGATCCTTACATTACATCTTGTTAAGTTCCGGTTTATGTTATCATTCCATCTCATGCTTGGACGTACAAGTAGACTCTTAGACCGGTTTACTCAACAAATTCTGTATGCACTCCTCCCCCACACCGGTCACATATGCTCAGCCCATCCTAGCCACCTACATTTCCTTATCCTAACAATGTAAAATGACTTGCATCAATTATGAACTTTCTCGTATGTAAAGGGAATTGGCTGCCACATGAGTTACGACTGGCATCGATCACTCAGAATGCGCTTTGGAGTAAAGCAGCAGTTTCAAAGAGAGGCTGACCAGTTTTGGGGACACAGCAGTAGTGTCTGACAGAAGGCTGCAGGGGTAGCAGCAAGTACTTTAAGCATTTCATTCGCATTTAACGTATCTGAAGTAAGAGGTGTAATTTGTTTGCCACGTTGAGGTGAATAACGTAACGGTTTAGTGCTTCTGGTCGTACAGTCAAACCCAGTATAGCGCCATCCTCGATGTAGCGCCACAAAGTGCGTTGAACAAACGTTGGCTCACGTATACTTGGGGCTAATAGCTATGCCAGGGTTGTAGATCACTTAGCCGTAAAGAACGTTGCCCAGGGTGCACCACTTGGAGGTGGATCTACTTTGCACCCATGGACAGAAATCATCCAGGACAATGTACCGCACTATTTAACAGGACAGAGTGTGAGCGATACTGGGAGGTCAGGACAAAAATGATGGAAAACTGACTTTGCTTCTTTTCTATTACTATTTTTGTGACTACTCCTTACTATTAGGACTTTCATATTTACCTTGAATGTTGTTTATAGTACTGATAGTGTTTATAGTGTAATTTTCATATTTTACTTTTATTGGTCGCATAGGGCAATGATAAATAATCAATGTACCTGCCATTAGGAAATAAAAAATACTTGGCGCTGATAGTATTAGTCGTGACTATTTAGGCTGCTCTTTAAGTCTGTGATGCTGTTAACGTGAGTATTCCTCGATGACAAACGAATACACAAATCTACACTATATCATTCATCATGCATTATTTGCTTCCCTGTTGGATAACATAAGTGGTATGGAGAATGGCCAGTGCCCCAGACCTATAATCGGTTCCTCTGCACGTATCGTTAGACTTTAGTAATCGGAATGTAATAGGCTTAAAGCCAGTTTCAAACGAAGTACAAATTAAATCGTAGCCTAATTTTGTCCCATGACACTAGAGTTAAATGCAGTCTTACATTGATTTCGATTAGTAAGAGTTTATAAAATAAAGTAACTTATAATGATATTTGATAAGGGAAAACTTCATATGTAAACGGGGGAAAAATGTAATGAAAAATGATCTCCATGGTTGCTTAATGTTTCCTGCTCGTATAACGTTGTGCCGTAGTGTTCTTCATGTAGTTATTGGAGCAGGAATATTGTTGTCGCAAATGAGAAAGAATTGAGCCTGCATGTCGACGGATTATGAGCTGAATACTTCAACGGGCTGCTGGGAAACGTAAAGAGCAGAGAATACTTAAATTCTGTGGAACTCAGTAACAGCGTATTGTAGGCAGTACGTGCCCAGAATGGCTGTAACTTGTGATTCTGTCATATATAGTTATGTGCATTATTTTTTTCTATAGGTTAGTACAGGAGTTAAATTTAAAGGTGTCCAGAGTGAGGAGTATTCCATGTACCTTATGATTCCGTTACAGACGTGTTGTGCATATTCGAATAATAGACACATACAAGTATGCCCCAAGATTCACATACTCGGTATACAAGTGCACTGTAGTGTCCTGTAAACTTAAGTTGTGAGATCTACCCAAGTATTTTTGCTTGTCTTGATTTCCATACAGAGGCATGATTCCTTCACTCCATTCTTGCCCTCAACTAGTACGAGTGACAGTTCTTCAGATTTACACCCCCTGTGCCGTTTTAAGCGAAAGTGAAAAACTTTGTGATAATTAAAGAATATAAACTGGGGAATAAATTTTGAAATGTACCTTACCCCTTTGACTGCACTTCCCTTTGCGACTTATGTTATGAACTTTGACGGTCTCACGTACAGTACGAATGAACGAGTTTTAATATTGGTTTAATTTAGATGTGTGTCAGGACGTTTTAAATTCCTTCTGTCTGTTGTTTTTAGAAGACACTAAAGATATTTGCACGTACGGTTTTGAGGTTTTATGAATTTCCGTGACATGCATTTATGATAAGCTGACTCCTGTGTGCCAGTGAAATTTCATCGAGTTCCTTTGGCAGTTTGTAGTTCAACCAATAGGTAAACGCTCGTATCATGGGAAGCTTAAGGCGTAAGATCTCCGAGTATCATCGCTGTTTCTTTTTGCCTAAACACACGTTGCGGAGGAATGATTAGCCTTCCTGCTTCCAATTCGGAAGTGCCGATGTAAAAGACGGAAATGCGCTATCCTGGTTAAAGAGTTTCGTGGTGTTTCTCAGTCCTTTAGAAATGCCGACGTGGTACGTACCTAACATAGGACTCCGGCAGTTTACATCAACATCCTTTCCAATTCATTATTCCTATCTCTCGACTCAAATAGTGTCTCATCTACTTCTAGTGTTGCTTAATAAACCATTAACCTTATTTGGCATTCATGAGACCGTGCATCATTATAAATTTGTATATTAAAACCAACTAGATGCACTAATTTCTCAAATTTATTCATGGAATGAAATTCTACATGTTTCGGACAGTTCCTCTGTACACGTAGCAATGGTATATGTCATACAGTTTTGCAGACAGCTTGCGAACAGGATCAGGATGGAACTGCAGTTCCATCCTGATCCTTCTCGAAAGTTGTCTGCAAAACTGTATGACAGTGAAAAACTCCTGATGATGGACAGAGGAACTGTCCGAAACATGTAGAGTTTCATTCTAAGAATAAATTTGAGAAATTAGTGCATCTAGTTGGTTTTAATATATATAAAAAAACATTAAGCTAGTTTATTTTATTTCGTTCATTCACCAGCAATTTATCTAGTACCCAGATTGCTGAGGGGAATATTATGGTCTAAGAGGGAGGCTGGAGAAATACGCTTAGTGAGGAGCTTCATAATTTGTAGTACTTGCCATATATTATTAGAATGATCAGTTCAAGGATCGTGCTGTGGGAGGGACATGTAGCACGTACGGGAGAGGAGAGTGATTCACTCTTTTTAGATCACCTGGAGGGCACAGGCATAGGTGGGAGAATGATATTGACATGTATTGACATGGACTTTCATGGGCTCGGAAGTTAACCTTCGGATTCCGTGCAGTGAAAATACTCGTGTGTCTTTACCAGCAGAACTGCTGTTGGTTTCTCAGAAAGGGCATTACTTGATGGGACTAATTGCTCTGTTTCTTTAATGTCATACATGCTGAGCTAGTCAAGAAATTCCTCGCCTTTTTTGGAACTCGAAGAGTCATAACCATGCCTGTCCACTAGTGGTCTTTGTCCTGGGCTTTGTCCAGTCCGCACCAGCATACCATATTGTACTCAGCTTCATTTTCGTGTAATTCTACATCTATGCCTGGATCTCCCATGTTTTGTCTTCCTAGTTTATGCATCTATTTACCCTTAGGTCTCGAAAGTAACCTCTTCCCGTGAAGATTTCGAAGCGGAATATTTTGTAATTTCCCACATGCCTATTACGTGGCCAGCCCGTCTTGTCCATAAACATTCGAAAAGAAAAAGAAGTTCTCGTACTTTATTTAACTAGACTGTCATTCCCTGATGCTATATAGCGTTGGTGGTAGACGCATAAATGACGAATATGGGACATTGATGGAATGACACTGAGAGGAAAGCACTGCACGCCGAGAAAAACGTGCCCCATTGTCATCTTATCCACCAAAAAATCCAACTTGAAATGGCCCTGGATCGAACCTGATTTTCCGCAGCGAGAACCTGGCGACTAACCGTTGAGCCATTTTACGACGTCGCAAGTTTCATCGGTATTACATGGGGTACATAGGTACGTGATGTTTGCTATTATGCAACTGTTTGTTTAGTTTATCTGTCATAAGACCATAGTTTCTAATCATTGTTAATCGTTTTTGTTTTGTCTGAGTGATCGCCGAAGCTAGTGGCCAGGAATATGAAACTGCACGCATTTGGACAAGCGTAAATATCTTCGACTGTTACCCGACCAACTACAGGGATCTTAACAGAGGACAGTACTCGGTAACATGAGAAAATACGGACACGCCTCCGTGTCCCGGGGGATGTCAGACTCACGCTGCCAGTTTTCGAGCGGTCAAAGACCGTGTCCCGCCTTATACCAAGCGACATGTGGCATCTGAAGTTCGTAAACTACTGCATACAGCGTCACACACACAGCACAAGCACATCTTACAGAAAGGTAGATCGCGAGATGTACTCATGTCTAACCACTTGTTTAACCTCCTAAACCGCTGAACGGACTCGGTGAAATTCGATATTCGGGAGGCCCTTCTATGGCTCATGTGTTTAGTCGCCGGCTTCTCATCGCAGAGGCCCGTCTTCTTTCCCAGGGCAGTCTATAAGGTTGGAGTTGTGGCCAACGAATGGCATTGGGACAGGTTTCTCTCCGAGAATTTCGTTTTTCCCCTGTGAACATTATTGCCTCAGCGTTCCATGCTCATTCATTCGTTGTTAATCGACTCAAAATAATTGCAGCGTTGGACACAGCCGTTAAATTACACACTAAAAAACTGGGCATTTGTTTGAGGGGTTATGATAATCAGCATGAAATATTAGAAATTGGGCATTTTTTGTTTCCAACATGAATCATTCATCCATATGAGATCAGGATGGCCTACACTTCATTGGCATCTACGTTTGTATTGTAGAAGGATACCGCCCATAGGAAGCCATCTTTCTTTCTTCCTTAATCTGTTCATACTAGTTGCGTTTCCGATGTTCTTTGTTATTACCGCTTAGCGTATACTTATGTTTAATTGAGCTCGGATATTAGGGTCTAGTATTCTGTTTGCAATCGCTTAATCTGTAGCCAGCTAAACATCTCAGAAATCTAATTTCTGTTGCTTCCGCTTTCCGTCTCTTCCTTCTGTGTAAAGTCCCGATTTCGCTGTTATGCATTAAAGGTGGAAGATCCGCTACTTTACGGAATTTTAGTTGTTTTGGATGGGGAGGGGGAGAGGAGGATAAATGATTTTGACGGTTCACAGATAAGCTGTAGAATCTGTATTGCCAGTTTGACAACATTATGTTTTTGTATGCAATAAGTGAACATGAATTTCAGTGGCATGCCTTAGGCCTACATGGAAGTTCGCATTTAAAAAATTGGAATCGACAGTCTAGAGGAGACCTGTGACAGAAATGAATTCAAAATGGTACGTCGTTCAAAATTATTGCTGAAATGGATGCAGTGCAGTTGCAGCTAACTTACAAATTCTGTTTTTAAATCGGAAAACTATAAGTTGCTTTTTGAGTACTTGTGATATCAAATTTGTGCATATAAAACTGCGATTCTTGTAATGTAAATAAATTTGTGTTGAGCAAAAAGCAATTTAATTCACATGCATAAACAGCTACTTGCATATCAGTCACAGAGACGCACAGCGTCACACTACTACCTCTGTGAAACGGAGAATGAAATATAGTCTATTTTTGTCAGCATTTTCTAACTGCTTATGTATTTCAGTAACTT
>Ga0123353_10005741_pt1 | contig 16368 bp, 4 predicted proteins | sample TergutLab28metaG_3_FD_92763 | JGI IMG/M metagenome (GOLD analysis project Ga0123353, IMG submission 92763) | Labiotermes labralis P3 segment gut microbial communities from Petit-Saut dam, French Guiana - Lab288 P3 | ecosystem: Host-associated > Arthropoda: Insects > Digestive system > Gut ... | reverse complement strand
TGGATTCCGCCTGCTCTTCATCGTTGATGGCAATCGCTCTGGCAGGTGATTATTTACGAGCTGGAAAACTCGACGCGGCGATTGTCGGAGGAATATCCTACTTTTCCTTTGGGGGAATGATTCATTTTTCCAACGCCCAAGCCGCTTCCGATCTTGGCTCGCGACCTTTTGACGAAGGTGCCGACGGCTTTATTCCGGGAGAAGGATGTGCGTATGCCGTCATCAAAACGCTCTCCAGGGCGCTGACCGACGGTGACCGCATTTTAGCCGTGGTTCGAGGACTTGGCATTTCGTCCGACGGAAAAGGCAAAGGGCTTTGGGCTCCCCGAAAAGAAGGACAAACCTTGGCCATTCAACGGGCGTACCGGGACCAGGGACTCACATTTCAAGATATGGATTACATTGAAGCTCATGCGACATCGACCGCGTTGGGAGATGCCACCGAGTTGAACGCGATGATGGACGCGTATTCCGGTCTTCTTCCCGACAAGGTTTGGCTGACCAGCCACAAGGCGAACATCGGCCACGTTTTTGAAGCGGCGGGAATGGCCGGAATCATCAAGGTTTTGCTGGCCATGCGGAACAAAACCATTCCCCCGCAAATTCACTTTCAACAACCGACATCCGAATTTGAATGGAACGGCTCGCCCTTTGTCGTTCCGACCGAACCGGCAACATGGCAACCCCGGCAGAACAAACCCCGCCGTGCAGGGATCAATGCCTTCGGCATTGGGGGATTGAACGGTCATATCGTGTTGGAAGAACCCTCTGTCGATCCTCTTCACAAGCCGCATATGAATATGGAGTCGCCGCAACCTCTTCAACCGGTTGCCATTGTCGGTATGGGGGTGGTGTTGCCCGGGGCGTTGAATTGCGATGATTTCCTTGACGTACTCCGAAGCGGCAAAGACCTGCGAAGTGCCATTCCCGAAGACCGCAACGACCTGTTGATGACGCGTGAAGAATTGGTCGAATCTCGTCATCTCCGGGGCGGTTTTATGAACGGCTGGCAATACAACTGGCGACGGCACAAAATTCCGCCGAATCAGATTGCCAAAGCCAACCCACTGCAATTCATGATGCTTGGCGCTGTTGACGAGGCGGTCGAAAATGCGGGCCTTGCCGCAAAATTGGATAGCACCAGAACGGCCGTCGTTGTCGGAACCCGCTCGGACAGCGATTTCCTGACGGTTCTGAACATGGTTCTGTTTATGCCGGAACTTCGGGATTTGTTCGAAAAAACACTGCGAAATCATGCGACCGACCAATCAACCGCCGATCGTTTAGGAGAAAGTTTCGCCGAACATCTGTACAGGGAATACCCGTCGCTTGACGATCAAACGGGAAGTTTTACCATCAGTACCTTAGCCTCACGCGTGACCAAAGCCTACGACCTGATGGGTGGTGCCGTGGCCATTGACGGAGGACTTTCCGGAGGGATGATCGCTCTCGAAAATGCAATGCACCGACTTCAAAACGGTGAGATTGACACGGTCATCTGCGTCAGCGGACATCGTGCCATGGGCTATTGGCGTTACGAGGAACTCCGGCAAAGCGGGATGCTTTCGCAGAACATGCAAAGCGTGTTGGACGAGAATGCCGACGGCGTCGTTCCCGCGGAAGGGGCTTGCGCCGTCGTGTTGCGACGTTTGAACGATGCCCGAAAAGACGGCAACACGATTCGCGGCATCCTGCATTCCGTGGCGGGAATGGCAGTACCGGATGATCCCGAAGAAGCGGCAAAGCAGGTCATGACCCAATCTCATGCCCAGGCCGAAGTACCCGGTGAAAGCGTTTCCTTTTGCGGGTTTGCCTGTTCGGGGGATACCCGTCGGGATCAGGCTGTTCTTAAAATTCTCGCGGAAAAACTCCGCCCGGAAAAACGCCATCATCCCGCTGCGATCGCTTCCGAAATCAGTCAGATAGGACATACCGGGGCCGCGGCGGGGCTGATTTCGCTCATTCGAACCGTGTTGGAAATGGAACAACTCGAATCATTCGGAAATGTCGGGATGACGCGTCCCAACAGTGCCATTCGTGAAAATACCGCCGCTTTGCGGTGTGAATCGTCCGTAACGCCCAATCCCTGTTGGAATGAAACCGGCCGTGTTTTTGCGACCGTGACCAATATCGACCCGTGCGGCATCGTGTATCATGCCGTTTTGGAACGCGGAACGAAAGTCGAAATGCCTTCCCGAAAGGTCGCGACGCTGACGGCGCCGGAATGTGTGAAAACCCGATATCTCCGTCAAAAAACCGCTTTTCTCTTCCCCGGTCAGGGAGCTCAACGAAGCGGCATGTTGAGAAAACTTGCCGCCGAATACAAGCCGCTTGCCGAACGAATCAAAGAGATTGACGTGATTTTGGCGGATTTGAATCTTCCGACTTTTCCCGACATGGCGTGGGAAAACGGCAAGTTGCTTGGTCATGATGTCTTGCGAACCCAACTGTCGGTGCTGGTCGCCGATTCGTTGATGATGTCTCTTTTGGAAGAACGCGGGCTTGTTCCGGATATGGTTCTTGGACACAGCTACGGCGAGTATCCGGCCCTGGTTGCCGCAGGCGCGTGGTCGTTTGAAACCGCGGCGCTCGCAACGGCGAAACGTTGCGAGGCCATCGTTCAAGCCGTCGGAAGCGGGACAGGAATGTTGTCAACCCATGCCGACGAGACCGTTTTGCATCGGCTGTTCGCCGAAATCGACGGGCGGCTTTATATTTCGAATCGCAACTCTCGCGACCAGACGATCGTTTCGGGCCACGACAAGGATTTGAAAAAACTGGAAACTGCTCTCAAGCGGGAGAAGAAGACCTCCGTTAATTTGCCTGTACCTGCCGCGTTTCATTCGCCTTGGGTTGCAGGGGTATGCAAGCCATTGGAAACCGCTTTGGCCGATTGCCGCATGCAACCGCCGCATCATTTGTTGCTCAGCAGTATCGGGGCGCAATTTGTTGCCGACCCGGAAATCATTCGCGGCAACTTGGTCCGACAGATGATCGAACCGGTGGATTTTGTCCGCATGGTGGAACGGGCTTACGAGAACGGATGTCGTGTTTTCGTCGAAGTCGGCCCGCGAAGGATACTGACCAACATGGTCCGCAACATTCTTTCCGATCAAGACGAGGTCGCGATTCTCGCCTGCGATGACGGCAAGGAAGGCAATCTTGCATTGTTCGACGAGGTTTGTCAATTTCTCGAAAAACACAGGGACAGCCGATCGTATCGCAAAACCGTGCTGTGGCGTGACACGGAACCGGACGCTCCGGTGGAAGGTGCGGAGTTGCAAAGAACGGCTGCGACGGACGAACCGTCGCATCAATGTTTGGATTTGCCCGAAGGCTGCCGATATTTTGAACTGTCTGGTACGCCATATCAAATGGGATTTGCGTATGGTCGTCATGACGCGGAACGCATTCGCAAGACCTTGCGCCGTTATGCCGACATGGCAATGCAGCCGGGCAACGTGCTGCCGGATACGAGAGACGATATTCGGCAACGGTTGAATCTCCTCTGGACGCAAGACGACCTTGAGGAATTGCGCGGCATGGCCGATGGGGCAGGAGTTCCTTGGGATGCCTTGCTGCGTCACAATCTGTCCGTCTTTCCGGAAAGCGACACCGCGTCGCAACAGGTTCTCGCAATCCGGTTGGAAAAGCGGCGGCAGACCGTTTCGGTATCGCATCCTCCGTCCGGTGGTTGTGTTCATTTTGCCGGTAAAACGCGGGACCTCGCCTTTGTGCATGGCGGAAATCTGGATGCGCCGCTTGCGCGCATGTTGCACGGAACCTTGGGATGCACGTTGATCAGGCGATGCCATGCGGGGAAAATTCCCTACGTTTCCATGGGAATTGTCGGGCGGCTTGGGGAGATCGGTGGCATCAACCAGCGAGGCTTATGCGTTTCCAGTTGCATTTTGCTCGATATGCCAAGAACGGAAAAAAATACCTGCGGTTCCTTGCATACGTCGATCGTCACACAAGTCCTTTCCGGAGCCGAAACACTCGAACAAGCGGCGGCAATCGTCGAATCCCATGCCGGAACCGGCGGCTGGACAATGCTTGTCTGCGACCTTTCGGACGGTCGCATGGTGCATATCGAATACAACGGCAGCCATGTGTGTGTCAACAATCAGCCGACCTTTTTCATGCAGGCCAATCACGGTGTTTCAGCAACATTCCGCAATCAAGGCACCGTACCGTCCCATTCGATTCATCGTCTGAAACGTCTTGAAGCACTGTTGAACGTTGGTGCCGACGAACGCTTTGCCGGAGATTCCGAGGCAACGTTCCGTTCCTTGCGCGACGCGTTCGACATCGAACGCAATCGGGTTCCCGAACACCGGACGATGAACTCGATTTGGCGCACCGACAACGTGTTTTCCTGGCAAGTTGACGCCCGGGCCATGACGTTGCGGATTGCTCTCACTCGAAAAACGGATGCCGAGGATCACGAGTCCCAATGGAAAACCGTTCCGCTTGACACCGTTTTGCCGGGAATCCGTCTCACTCCCAAGACGGGATGGGACGTCCCGAATTGCAGCGCGGCAAATCGGCGTTATCGTTCAACGGATTATGACACGTTCTTGAAACGCAACACCGCCTTGCACGGCAACTGCCCGGTGAAACTGCGCGACTCCGTCGCGGAACGATTCGTGAATCGCATGGTGGAAACGGCGTTGTTGAGCGACGTGCAATCCGTCGCTTTTCCGGGTACGGTTTTGATCTACGGAGACAAATGCAATGCGGTGGCCGATTTGTTGGAAGAACGCATCCGCAAGGATGGCGGAAAAACCTTCCGTATCGATGAATGGCGCGAGGATGGACAATCTGCGGAAGCCTTGGACAAACTCTGGAACGAATCGCCGTTTTATACGCTTTTTCTTGTCAATTCCCACGATCAAGACGCCACATCGTATGACAGTCATGCAAGTTGGAAAAAACGTTTCGAACAGGGGATGATCGGCCCGACGCTTACGGCACAATATCTTTACGCGAAGCTGTCGGAAAACAAGCAACTGGGGCAAATGGAATTGTTCGTTGCTGCGCGACTGGGCGGCGATTTCGGCCTTTCCTTGCAAGTGCAATCCGTGGAAGGCGCGGGCAACAACGGCGTTGCAAAAGCCATATTCATCGAAGCGATTGCCATTCATTCCCAAACGCTTCATGTGCGATCCGTTGACCATTGGAACGGAGCCGCAACGGAAACCGTCGTCCAAAATCTTCTGAACGAGTATGCGTATCGCGAAATGAATCTGGAAGTCGGTTATTTTGAGCATCGTCGCTACTTGTGCAAAATGCTCTCGACCTGCGTCGGTGCCGGCAAGGAAAAATCGCTGCATGGAATTAAAATTTTGGACGAATTGGACATCTCGGAATGGGTCGATTCTTTCACCCGACGGAACAATCATCCCATGCGACCGGCGTGGATTATCACAGGCGGCGCGCGGGGAATTTGCGCCGAAATCGCGTACGCCATCGCGAAGTTTCGCAATGCCAAACTTTATATGATCGGTTCCAGTCCGGCGCCGGATGTGGAGGAGTCATGGAAAAATCTTGATGAAGACGGGTTGAACCGACTGAAGGCGTCCGTCATCAAAGACGCGGTTGCCTCGAAAACGGGAAAACCGATGGATGCCTGGGAAAAAGTGAAAAAGTCGCTGGAAATCGATGCGTTTTTCGCAAAATTGAACGCGGAGCAAATTCCATTCGAGTATTATTGTTGCGATGTCACGGATCAACAAGCCGTCGGGGAAACGATTTCAAGCATTCTCGCTCAAGAGAAAAGCATAGAAGGTTTTATTCACGGAGCGGGTTTTGAGCAATCAACCCGTGTGGAAAAAAAGAAAAGTGAAGCCATCCGCAAGACGATTGCCGTCAAGGTGACCGGCGCGTTCAATATTTTACAGGCATTGAAAGGTTGTGAACCGAAATTCCTCATCGGCATGGGTTCCATTTCCGGTCGCCTGGGGGCATCCGGGCAACTGGACTATGTTGCGGCCAACGAATTGCTTTGCAAGCTGTTCGCAGAATACATGGCGAAAAACCCGCAGACAAAAGCGACGACGATCCATTGGACAGGTTGGGATGATGTAGGGATGGCCGCCAGACCGGAATCCCGCATGGCACTCAAGGCAACAGGCATGGTTTTCATCCCGAAGACGGAAGCCTTGTCTTTTCTCCTGTCGGAGTTGAACTACGGCTTGTATGAAAGGGAAATAACGGTCTTGGGGTGGAATTATTACAAAATATTCTTTTCGGATCAATCTTGTATTTTCCCGCTTCCGGCATCAGGGTCTGAGAAAAAAAGTCCGGTGTTAATTTCCCCTGTAGAAAATGTTTGGCAAATTTGTGCGGAAGACTTCAAGTCATTGAACCTTTCCGTCAACGAACATTCACCGATCAACCAGGAGCAAAACCTGTTTCGGTATGTTGTTCGAATGTTGGAAAGACCTTTGCCAAAAAACGACAACATCTTCCCGAAAACAAACGGTGTCGTGCTGATCGTTGGCGACAACGAGACTGCCGTGCAAGTGCAGGAAAAACTCCAGGAAAAGGGGCTTCATGTCGTTACTTTACCAAATGGTATTTCCATGGACGAAGTGGAAAATCGTTTGAAAGAACTTGCCTGTGAAAACCCCATAGATCATGTTCTCTGTCTCGGTTCATACGATCGGGAATTTGATGTTTCCCCCCGGGTGCTGTGCGAAGCCGATGTGGACAAACATGCGTTTGTGTTGATCAAGGCATGTCGCCAAATCATTATCATGGCACGGGAGCGAAACGCCCTGGATCGCCTGACCTTTACGGCGGCAACCCGTTTTGGCGGCACATTCAGCCTAACGGGCGACTCGTCCGTTTCCATTGGCGGCGTCGCAGCCGGTTTGTTGAAGGCGATCAACGATGAATTGAGAATGCGTGACTCTCTGTTTGTGCCCATACGAATCATTGACCACAATGACCTGGCATCTCAAGACGAAGTGGTGTCTCACATTTTTGATGAAATCTGCGATGTCATTTCAGCCGTTCCGTTAAAAAACAAGGTGCCCGTGGAAACATTGCTTTCCGCGCCGGCGCGTGCCGGACATTGGAGTCCCCACGACATGGAAGTGGGGTACAAAGACAACGTTCGATATGTTGCCAGGACGGTTCCGCTTCCCTTGGAGCCGCTTCCGGCGGGATACGCACTTGAAAAACCGGTCGGACGCATTTCACGAAGTTTTGATAAGAGTAAATCCTTTGTCTCGACCGGTGGAACCTGGATTGTCGTCGGCGGTTTGCGGGGAATCACCAATGCCTGTGCCGATGCGCTGGCGGGTGTTTATCGTCCGCAAAAAATCATTGCCGTCGGCTCGGCTTCTTATGAAGAACTGGGGGCGGAGTATCTTGACGATCAATCTCCGGCAGTTGCAATGAAGAAAAAGCAGGCGGTGACAGAGTCCGTTCAAACACGCCAAAGTTTCACGAAAGTCTGGTCCCTGTTTACCCGCAACCAGGAAATGACCCGCAACCTGAAAAAAATGCGTCAAAGCGGCATCGAAGTGGAATACCGTATTTGCAACATGTGTTCATGGGATGAAGTGTCCCGGTTCGTGGAAAGTCTCGATAAAAATGGAGAAATGGTAACCGGTGTCATCAATGGAGCCATGTTCGATGGAGCGGACAATGCGTTTGAGAAAGCCGTTTGGACGGAAGTTCAACACGGATTGAACACAAAACTCGTTGGCAACATTGTTTTACTGGAAAAGTTGGTGCATCATCCCTTGGAGTTTTTTGTCGGGTTTGGTTCGGTCAGCGGGCGTTTCGGCGGGAACGGGCAAACCATTTACACCGCGGCGAACGATTGCCTTGCCAAACTTCTGGGGGAAAACCAACGCAGATATCCGAATTGTCGCTTTACGTGTTTTGAATGGGGGGCTTGGTCACAGATTGGAATTTCGTGGCGTCCTAATATTCGTGGATTGCACGCTGCAGCGGGAACCGTTTTCATTGCGCCGGAGGAAGGCATCCGTCATTTTCTGCGTGAATTTGAGTATGGCCTTCCCGAATTGGAAGCGCTTTTTGTCGCATGGAAATATTACAAACGCTTTCAACCGGATGCCATCCACGATGTTTTCCCCGTTGAAAATCCGCCTTCCTCTCATGAAGCTCCGTCCCTTGCACCCGTCATGGGCGACAACGCTGATGCCAGAGCGATAGCCCGGTTGAACCTGGCCGATTGTCTCGTGATGGCCCAAGGCCGCGATCTTGAAGGGTTGGCCGTCGTTCCCCGGGCGAATCGCGAACAATGGTTTGAAACCAGGGTTTTTCCCGCGCTGAACGCGCTGGAATCGCGGATCCGCGATGATTCGGCTTCCCGACCGTCGCGAGTGATCGTTTTGACCGCGACAAGGGACATACCGGACGGCGGCAAAATCCTTGAGAAAATGAAATCGCTGCAAAAAACGGCCGACGATCTCGGACGTTCCGTTCGGTTCGAGTATGTCGATCTTCCGCTTGATATTCCGCCGAACGACGTGGCACGGCGCATTCAAAAACTCGCGGCCGATGAAAAAAGTGAAAATGTTCAACAGGCCATCAAGGAAAAGTCCGGTGCAAGTTCCTTGCTTTTCGTGGAAAAATTGCTGGAACAATCTCCCGGTCGCGTTGGATTTCAAGTGACGGTCGATCCGCAAAAAGACACCTTCCTGCTGGAACACCAGGTGCGAAACCGACCGATTTTGCCCGTTGTGGCCGCCATGGAAATGATGGCTGAAGCCGCCATGCTGACAGGGAACTCCCCGCCGCTGCAAATGATCCGAAATTTGAAAATCCAACGCGGCATGAGTTGCACGGTTGACAAGCCGTATCGCTTGACCGTCGTTGCGGAAAAATCGGAATCACACGACGGTTCACCGAAATGGCAGACGAAAATCACCGGGGATTATTACAACCCCGAAGGCAACCTCATCAACGAAAAATGTCCGTACTTCAGTTGCGAGTTGGTTTTTGCGGATCGAGAATGGATAACCGCCGACTTGCCGCCGCAAGGGAAACAGCGATGGCGGATCGAATACCCCGATTTCGGAACGTTCCCGATTTATCACGGTCCGCCTTTGCGAGGATTGAAGTACGTTGATTTCGACAACGGCGAATTCCTGACCGGAAAGATACATTGCATTTCACAAAAATCGCTTTTCCAATCCCGCTGGAATGAAACGCACAACCTCAAACAAAGCGTCCTTTTGAACCCGTCGCTCATCGACGCCTGTCTCTATGCGGCAGGCGTATTGCACGGGATCGACAATGCCAACACGTCGATTTTGCCCGACCATTTCAAGGAATTGAAAATCGGTGCCGGAGAAGTTGCCGTCGGCGAGTCGTGTATGGTTGTCGTCAAAAGTCAAGGCGACGTCAAATTGCCCATGGGGTACCGCAACAGGATTTTCGATTTCATCCTGTCCAACAACGCGGGTGAAATCGTTTACCAAGTCAAGGGCTTTCGCGCGACGGAAGTCCGCGTCAAAAAATCATCGCCATAAAATCGGACGCTGCGGCATGTAAGCGGCGATGATTGCCCGGCACCACGAAACGTCCGCCGAAAATCGCGCTTACGCCCTTTATTGACAACAACCCCGTTATTCCGTCCGTCAGAAAAACGAAACGAGGATCCCATGATCAACCTGTCAGGTCGCGTTGCTTTAGTCACCGGTTCATCGCGAGGGATCGGCAGGGCTTGTGCGGAACGGCTTGCCGAGGCCGGCTCCGATATTGTCATCAACTATGTCACGTCGAAAAACGCGGCGGATGAAGTTGCCCAAGTCATTGCCGCAAAAGGGCGACGCTGCTACGTCATCAAAGCCGATGTCAGTGAAAAAGACGATGTCGAATCCATGGCCGACTTTATCAAAACCGAAATCGGGCAGTTGGACATCGTCGTCAGCAACGCGGCAACGGGCGGATTTCGACCCTTGCTTTCGACAACGGAACAGCATTTTCGTTCCGCCATGAACACAAACGTTCTTTCGATGGTCTTCCTTGTTCAGGCGCTGTTTCCGCTTCTCGAAAAAGCCGAAGGACGCGGGAAAGTGATCGGCCTTTCCAGCCACGGTGCGGAAATCGCAATCCCGTGGTACGGTTTGATCGGAGCTTCCAAAGCGGCGCTCGAAAGCGTCGCCCGGCATGTCACGCTGGAGGTCGGACACCGTGTCAATGTCAACATCGTCAAAGCCGGGCTTGTTGACACCGATTCGACGCGTCGTATTCCCAATTCCAGGGAAATGTTCGAAACGCGCCCCCAGCGTTCCATGGTGGGAGACCGTTTTCTGACGAGCCGTGATGTGGCCGATGCCGTACTGTTTTTGGCCAGTCCTTTGAGTGACTTGGTTCAGGGGCAGATTTTGACCGTTGATGGAGGAGAGGGCATTCATCCCTGAGGATTTGGACGGAAGAACGATGAAATATGTGGCATTGACCGGTGCGACCGGGCTTTTGGGTTCTTGGCTGCTTGGCGAACTGTTGGCCGCCGATGTTCCCGTCGTGGCATTGGTTCGATCAAGTCGGCTGGAAACCGCCCGACAACGAATCGAAAGCACAGTCCATCTTTTTGAACGACGGCTGGGACGGGTTTTGCCGCGACCGGTTGTTATGGAAAGCGATTTGTGCAGTCCGTTTCTCGGCCTTGATGCGGAAAAACAGGCGTGGTTCCGCGACCACGTTGACACGATGCTGCACAATGCCGCCAGTTTGAGTTTCGTGGCCGAAAAAAACGGCGAACCGTATCGCTCGAATATTGACGGGACGAAAAACGTGCTTGAACTGTGCGAAAAAACGGGAATCCAGAGGTTTCATCATGTTTCGACGGCTTATGTTTGCGGATTGCGGGCGGGTACGATCTACGAGTCCGAATTCGAAGTGGGGCAGGAGTTTGGCAATGATTACGAAAAAAGCAAATTTTCTTCCGAAAAAATGGTGCGTGACGCGCCGTTCCTCCGGTCGCTGACGATCTTTCGACCGGCCATTATCGTCGGGGATTCCAAGACGGGTTACACGCCGACGTATCACGGGTTTTATGCGCCGCTGAAAATTCTCACGCCGCTTGTGTCTCCGGAATACATTGATCCCGAAACGGCTTCGGAATTCGGCCAGGTGCTGGGAATGAAACCGGAAGACGAAAAGAATTACGTGCCCGTTGATTGGATTGCCGAGGCGATGACGCACATCATCAGGCACGAGCGTTTGCATGGGATGTGTTATCACCTGGCTCCGAAAAACCGCACGCGCATGGATGTCATGAGTCGCATCATGGCCGAGGGTGTTCGTAAATACAAACCGTTGAGAAAAGCAAGCAGCACAGGTTTGGATTTGAGTGCATTGCATCAAACTTTTCTCTCGCAGATGGAAGTTTATCAATCGTACTGGCGTTGCGACCCGGTGTTCGACATGACAAACACTTGCCGCGCGGTCCCGCATTTGCCGCCGCCGGTGGTTGATGAAAAAACGCTCCTGATGCTGATTCGTTTTTCCATCAGTGCGAATTTCGGATGGCCGTTGCCGAGTCCGTATGAAATCGGATTCGACGCTTCGGAGCATGTTCGCAACGCCGCCACGAAAATTCGTTCTAAGGGCGGTGATTTTTCGGATTTTGCATTGCGAATCACCGGTCGCGGCGGCGGAGATTGGACTGTCCGCCGGAATGAAAGCCGAATTCGATTCGACTGCGGTTGTTCCGATGAGAACTTGCCCGTGATGACGTTGAATTCCGTTGTTTTTGAGCATCTCGTAAAAAAAACGATGCCCGATTCGAGTGATATGGCGGAGTGCGTTTCCTGGGAAAACGGTTCGGTGCAAGATCGCCGGTCGGCATTCATGATTTTGGAATTGTTGAAGATATGACGAATAACAACTCCTTTTCCCCTGTTGCCATTATTGGAACGGCATGTCGGCTTCCGGGAGCCGCAAACATCGACGAGTTCTGGTCGATGTTGTGCGAAGGGCGTTCGGCACTGGGAAAGGTTCCCGAAGAACGTTTTCACAGGAAACTGTTTTACGATCCGAAACCGGGCGTGTTGAACAAGACCTATACCGACCTGGCCGGGTTGATTGAATATCATCCGTATCCGAAAGGCCGTTACCCGCTTCCCGAAAACGGCGAAAACGAATACGACGTCGTGCAACTGGCACTGTGCGAAACGGTCGGTGACGCGCTGGTCCATGCCGGTTATGATCCGTTTGTCGTCCGATGCCCCAATACGGGGGTTTACATCGGCCATACCCGTCCGGGCAACCTGTCGCAACAGTTCGATTACCGGCTTTGCCTTCCGGAATCGTTGTCGTATCTGGAATCGCTGGATTCGTTCAAAACCGCCATGCAGGGGAAAGACGGCATATCGGTGATTCGAAAAATGCAGGAGATTTTTGACGCCGAACTCGCCCGACGCGACGAAAAAAACTGGCCTGTTTATCTGAGCAGTGATGCGGCGATGCTCGTTTCGCGGGCTTATCGCTTCAGCGGTCCGAGCATGGTTTTCAATTCCGCTTGCGCGTCGTCGTTGCAAGCCGTTTGCCAGGCGGTTTACGCGTTGCAGTTGGGACATATCGACATGGCGATTGCCGGTGGCGCGTCCTATTTTCACAGCGATACGCTTGTCCTGTTCGCGTCGTCGCGGTCGTTGACGAAAAACCGCTCGTGTCCGTTCGACGCAGATGCCGACGGACTCGTCATCGGAGAAGGGAACGCCGTTCTCGTTTTAAAACGCCTTGAGGATGCCGTGGCCGACGGCGATCCCGTCCGAGCCGTGATTCGAGGCACCGGGATTGCTTCCGACGGAAAGGGGAAAAGCCTTTGGGCACCCCGCAAGGAAGGGCAGATGGAAGCGATGAATCGCGCCTATTCCGGCGATGTGCCATTGTCGGAAGTCGATTACGTCGAAGCGCATGCCACCTCGACGGCTCTTGGCGACGCAACGGAAATGGAGGCGATCAGTACGGTTTTCCGTTCCATAGGTTTCCATCGAAAAATTCCTGTCGGCAGCACGAAAGGCAATGTCGGGCACATGCTTGAAGCCGCTGGCGTCACAGGGGTTCTCAAGGTCGTTTTGGCATTGGTGAACAAAAAAGTGCCGCCGGTTGCCGGATTGAAACGCTTGAATCTGAAAATCCCCTGGAACGACATTCCGTTGTACGCCCCGATGCAATTGTTGCCGTGGGACGCCCCGGAAGGCGGCCGTCCGCGCCGGGCGGCCGTCAATTCGTTCGGCATTGGCGGGTTGAATGTTCATCTGGTCATTGACGAATGGGTTGAAACACAAGTCCCGACAACCCCAACGAAAGCCGCAGGAACAATTGCATCTCCGGACATCAATCATGCAACCGGTTCAGCAAGGCAAACATATTGCCATGGCAGTAAGCCGAAGTTTGATCCGGTTGCCGTGGTCGGGTACGGTTGTATTTTTCCGGGGGCGATTACGTCAGCCAAGTTTTGGGATTTGCTAGTACATGGTGGAAACGGATTCGGGAAAATTCCCAAAAATCGATGGAACATCGAACTTTTTCGGGAGCATTTTTTTCCGTCGCGCAACGACTTGCCGCAGTTTCATGCAGGGATCATCGACAATTACCAATACGATTGGAAGACAAACAAAATTCCGCCCAAACAGGTGGAAAATGCAAGTCCCATCCAATTCATGATGCTTGATGCCGTCAACGAGGCACTGGGTACCACCGATCTGGGACGATCACCGGAGCAACGCCGCAAAACCGGAGTCGTTGTCGGAACGGGGTTTGGCGGCGATTTTTCCAGCCAAATGCACATTGTTCTCGCTTTGCCGATTTTCCTGGAAAAGTTGCGAACTCTTCTCAAAAACAAAGGGCTCACGGAACAACAAATCAACAATGTACTCGAAGACTACGGAAAGGAATTGCACAAGCGAATGCCGGCGTTGTTGGATGAAACCGGCAGTTTCACGCCGAGTGCCTTGGCTTCCCGCATCACCAAGACCCTCGACCTGATGGGCGGCGCCGTTGCCGTCGAATCGTCGGAAGCCTCGACCGGAGCGGCCCTGGCCTGTTGTATCGATCAACTCGCCGTCGGAATGAATGACACGATGCTCTGCGTCAGCGGTTATCAGGAATTAGGGCCGATGGTCTATGAGTTTTGCGCGAAAAAATCCTTGCTTTCGCAACGTCCCGCCGGTTCGCCGTTTGATCGACAAAGCTACGGATACCTGCCCGGCGAAGGTTGCGGCATCCTGGTTATGCAACGTTTGGAAACGGCGATGAAGGAAAAACGTCCTGTTTACGCCGTTTTGCGGAGCGTGGGATGTGCTTCGGGCGGTTCGGTTTACGTGAATGCCAAATCGGCTTTTCATCGGGCAGGAACAGACCCGCAGTCTTCAACGCCCGATTTCATGGAAGCTTCCTTCCAGGGCATTCCCGCCCTGGATCATCAAATCCTGGAAGCCTATATCGACGGCATGTTGGAATCAAAACGGAAATACCCGCTTCCTCCCGCTTTGCTGGGAACAACCTTGAATCACGTCGGCTACCTTGGCATGGCATCAGGCATTCCTTCCTTGCTCAAGAGCGTCATGGCACTGCATAAAAAAACATTTCCGCCCGTGGCCGGTCACCATACGACTTCTCCTGCGGTTTTGCGACACCGGGAATGGGTTGACATCCCAACAACGTCACGGCAATGGCCAAACGATGGAACGCCGCGAAAAATCGGTTTGTTTACCGGAAAAAACAGCGTTTATTACATTCTGCTTGAAGAGATATTGCAAGAGAAAAACAAGAATAAATAACAAATATTGAAAATTCCTCGACGATGGAGACCGGTATGAGCACGACATTCCAAGGACAGATTGTTTATTTTGACGCAACCCGGGTTCGCCGGGAGAAAATGCGACATAAGGCGATCGATCCACCCGTTGAACAAATCATCGAGGAATCATCGCCCGTTCAGGAAACTGCTCCGGAACCGGTTGCCGCCCCGGAACCCACCGGTCCGTCGCAGGAGGAATTGCAGTCCTATCTTGTCAACTTCGTGATGGAACAAACGGGGTACCCGGAAGACTTTATCACGTTGGACGCCGACCTCGAAGGCGATCTTGGCATTGACAGCATCAAGAAGGCGCAACTGTTGGGCGAACTGAACGAAATGTTTCATTTCAGCGATAGGACCTCCGACCAGGACAGCGGCATGTCGCTTGATGATTTCACCTCATTACGGGATATTTCCGATTTCATTTCAACGCGATTGGGTGGACAAGTCGGTTCAAGTCCGGCGCAAAAGCCTACTGTGCAAGCGATTGCAGAACCAGTCGCCATTGAATCAATGACAGCCCCGGAGCCGACAGGTCCGTCGCAGGAGGAATTGCAGTCCTATCTTGTCAACTTCGTGATGGAACAAACGGGGTACCCGGAAGACTTTATCACGTTGGACGCCGACCTCGAAGGCGACCTTGGCATTGACAGCATCAAGAAGGCGCAACTGTTGGGCGAACTGAACGAAATGTTTCATTTCAGCGACAGGACCTCCGACCAGGACAGCGGCATGTCGCTTGATGATTTCGCCTCATTACGGGATATTTCCGATTTCATTTCAACGCGATTGGGTGAAAAAGCCAATACGGGTTCGAAGCAAATGCCTGCCATTCAGTCAGAGACTCAAGAAAAATTCGGTTTTTTGCGGGATTTCCTGATCAACTTTGTTGTTGAACAGACCGGTTACCCGCTTGGATTTATCACCTTGGAAGCAGACCTGGAGTCGGAACTCGGCATCGACAGCATCAAAAAGGCGCAGTTGTTCGGCGAATTGATCGACATCGTTGATGTCGTCCCGATCGAAACATTATCCCTGGATGACTTCAAAACATTGGGCGATATTTATCATCACATCGTGACCAAGTCTGTGGATGATCCGGGGTAAGGACTGTTCCGCCTCGGCATCGCAGATCACCTTGCCGGAGTCGCCGCTTCCGTAGAGCGTTTATGATTTCTCAGTGTTACTCTTCCTCTTGTTCCTCGCTCTTTTTCAGTAACGAGGGTTTTGTTCCTGCAACGAATTTTTCCACGACGGCTTGCGCCTTGGCTTTCGAATCGTAAACGGGATAGAACACCTCGTCGGTAAAACCGTGCCTGGCCAATATTCGAGCACAGGCGACACGGACCTGAGCGGCACGGTCGAGAGCCGTTGCCAAAATCCGCTGCGACTCCTGCGGAGCGTGAAATCCCACCCCGTTGGACGCGGCGACGAAATCCCAGTGCATCTGAGCGTAGCGCAGTTCATCCCGCACCGAGGTCAACTCTTCATCCGTGGCTCCGGATTCCATACAAGCGGCAATGTCGAAGTGGGCCTTGACCAGCATCGTTTTACCCCGGTCCCGGACTTCT
>Ga0123353_10005736_pt1 | contig 16372 bp, 4 predicted proteins | sample TergutLab28metaG_3_FD_92763 | JGI IMG/M metagenome (GOLD analysis project Ga0123353, IMG submission 92763) | Labiotermes labralis P3 segment gut microbial communities from Petit-Saut dam, French Guiana - Lab288 P3 | ecosystem: Host-associated > Arthropoda: Insects > Digestive system > Gut ... | reverse complement strand
AGTGAATTCATTATTTATTTTTACTATTGCGCTTGTTCCCAAAAGTGTTAATACTATTAATTTTATTAACTTGGATGGGATATTATATTCATTTAGGCTGTCTATTACTTTATTTATGTTGATAGAGTCGAAAGCTTGTAGATAATCGACAAATATATTATGGAGATGTATATTATATTCATGGCATTTTTGAAATGTTTGTCGTATAATGAATATTTGTCTAAAGTTGATCTATTCGGTCTAAATCCCGCTTGAGCTTCAATCAGTTTAGATTCCACAATTTTGGACAGTCTGGTGTTCAGAAGAATTGTAAATATCTTGTATGCAATGTTAAGTAACGCGATCGGTCTATAGTTGGAACACATTTCTTGGTCACCTTTTTCGTTTATTGGGCAGATTATCCCTTGCATCCATTCTATAGTAGTTGCTCTTTATTTCAGATTAGCAATATTAATTTTTTATACATTCTATGTTTTAGTATATATCCTCCATACTCGATTAGTTCTGCACTTATATTGTGTATACCTGGGGCTTTATTCTCTTTTAATTTTATTATTATGTCACTTACTTCTTTATAAGTCGGCTGTTCGATCTCAATTTCATTCTCTTTGGAGCTTTCTTCTTGAGTTCGCCAGAGCGCAAAGGTTAGGTTGGTATGGTCATATCGAAAGAATGCAAGAAACAAGAATGGTCAAAGCAATATACTCCTGGAAATCCATTTCAAAGAGGCCAACGGGAAGACCAAAGATACGCTGGGAGGATTATGTTAAAAAACATATACAGAGGTCAAAAGTGCCAAATTGGAAGACCCTTGTCCAGGATAGAAGATGGAAGGAAGCGGTTCAGAAGGCCAAAACTCTGCCCTAAGAGTTGTAGAGCCGTACTAAGAAGAAGAAGAAACATTGTGTTATGGCATTACTAGACAAATACAAAATTATGAAGTGGTTTGTGTATATTAACCAGTAAATTCCGAAAAATAATTGGCTGTAACTCATGCCAGGCATCTTATAGTGTTAAACCAATAAGGGGAAAATATTTGATGCATGTGGCCTCGTCAGATAAATACAATGGAATGTGGGACTTACATGGTAACTCTTCTGTTAGAATTTTGTGTTCTAGTTTGGTTTCTACCCATAGGAAAACATCTTATGGTTTTATTTCTTCAAGATTCTCTTTTGTAATTTTGCAACGAAATTAAAGCCGAATGTTTACCTTCGCACAAAAACAACTAAACGTTTTTGCACAAGATTTTCAACCATCGAACGAATCAGACGTGTGAGAGTATTTAACACATGACATGAATGATTATGGGAATACTGTACCGTGACTGCAGAGAAAGCATCAAAACAGATCAATGAGAAGATCTCCAGGAATAGTCCACACAGTGGAATGTTTACTGTATCTTCTAGCATTGCCATAAATCTGAAATAGTGGTATAGTATGTAGCAAAATGTAACTTCTTTTCATTCGAATGAGTAACGTTACTTTTAGATTAAGTTATCGTTGTTTACCTTACCGCTTTATCTCCTGGTGATGACGCACACAGTTGTTCAGTTTTTCCTGCATGTGACAGAAATGTTCAGAATGAATGTTCTTCTGTCCTGCTGTTTCCAGTTCATCAGTCTCACCTCCACAGACCTGCAATGATGTGCCTTGTGTCTGTCTGATGTGTAACAGCGCCGCACAGATCTTCTCCAGCTGACCGCCGGCGACACTGACTAGCGTTGCGTAGAGGCTTAGAAAGCCAAAATATAAGCTTACTATGAAGACTGATGCCATGGCCTGTGGGAATGCCTGGATTTAATAATTCTGGCACAGGACTTTATACGTTTAATGGAAGTAGTCATTTAATTTTCAACGTTTAACTGTGTTGCTGAAAACAGTCCTTTACGGTGACCTTGTATATTTTTTGATTTTACGAAGCCATTTGACAGCAGTGGTTACAGAGGCTGCATAAGAGTTAAGAAACTAGTTGAAACTGAGACATAACTTTAAACTTTTGTAGTGAATATGTTACTGATTTACCTCTAAACTTATTTCAGTATACTTTGTGTTGTTATTTTGTTTGTTATGATGTAACCAGAAAGAACCGCTGTGAAGTACCAATATTTGCGAAAGCGCATTTTTTTCAAAAAATAAAGTAGGAGAAAAATTTGTGTCAGTAACGCTTTATTTTTGGTAATAAGTACCGCTTTTCTCAAGTGAAATTGGCATGTTGTTAGATCAATGGTATGTAATGACCTGCAGCTTGTTTTCTGGTAGTGACAACGAACGTGATATGGGAAGAAAACAGTGTTATCCAACACGAACAAAATTTTCAGATAGTGAGGTAAAGGGTGAGTAGTAATGCAGAAGAATATGTTGTATTATTAAGCTAAATGTTTTGCGGGAAATTTGGCATGCCGGGAAGTACACCACTCAAACTGTATTTCGAACTACTGACACAACGAAAAGTTTGTACTGGCATCCGCTCTTTAATTTGTAATTTGAAGAAAGTTACCATATGTGTTGTTCTGTTGTGATTGCGAATTAGGTTTTCTGATAAAGTTAGCATAGTTGGTCGTTTTATTCGCGGATTCGTTGATACCTGTAATTGCGGATAATAGCGCGCGTGTGTGTGTGTGTGCTTGTGAGAAATTTGCGAATTTGGAGGATTAGTTAAAAAAGTGGCGTTTCTACTGTTTATGTTTCAGCCATACTATGCATGTATAAACTGTGGATAAAAGCATGGCTTAAGTTCCTGAAACATTCTACAGTTTGTGCAAATTACGAAGGGAGAGGTTTCACGCCATGTAAAATGCTTGTTAATGTGCGTGTGGATTGAGACATGTGTTTTTCCTTTACTAATTGTTATGTATATATAGGACTATTATCTATCCAGTTCCTTATTTATTCATCCCTGTGAACTCATGCTATAGACGTAATTACTTTGGAGTTTCACCTTGAAAGGACGGATGTAGAAGGTTTGAAAGCATACAGAAAACATTAGAAGCAAGGGGACGTTAGTCTATAGAGCCGCGTATGTATATATATTATGGGTTGCCGACTAGTATATGAAATAGGAGACACAAATCTGGCGATTTGGTCCAGAAGAAGTTGTGTCCCTTCGGTGTATTTGCTAGGTGTTTGTACCCAGATTCTTGATAAGCTAATAATTTTAGATGCAAAACATTAACACTGTGACTTCAAAAAAAATCATTTTTAAAAAATAAGGAATTAATTAATTTGGTCCTAACGATTCGCAGTACACCATCGTTTCAAATCTTGCGCTTGAGATTTTCGGTTGATTCAGAAATTTTTCGCAACACTGTGTTATCCGTTACGTCTGTTCTGACTTACTCAGTTCATGGAGTAGCGTTCTTCTGAAGACGCAAGCCGTTTCTCAGCTATTCAAGAAATTCCCCATGTATTATGGAACAAGAAGTTTCATTACCGACGGCCAACTATCTCTTTTCTCAGTCCTGTCTCCAATTACGCTTGTTGAAGTTCCATTTAATATTATCCTACCATCTACGTCAAGGTATTTTGAACGGACTCCTTCCATGAGGTCTCCCCACCAAAACAATTCATGCACTCCGTCTGTCTCCTTATAAGCAAAATACCCAGCACATCTAATTCTTATTTACTTGATTAACCGAATAATTTTTGTTGAAGAATACTTATCATTAGACGCCTCATTATGTTGTTTTCTCCAGTCACCTGTTTTATTGTCCCTCTCAGACCCCCAAATTTTCCTTATCGCCCTAATCGCAAATACGATCGGCCTTTGTTCCTCCCTCAATGTGAGTGATCAAGTTTCACACCCATATAAAAGAGCAAGAAATGTAGTTCTGAATAACCTAATCTTTATATTTTTCTGAACAAAGTGGAACACAAAAGATTCTGTGCTAAAAGATAGCAACCATTCCCCATTTCAGTCTGCTCTTAATTCTTTCCCGAAAAGCCTTCCTGGTTTACCTGTCCCCTCTTAGTGGCACACTCTTAAGCATATTTTAAAAGAAATGGTTTTAAAACTTCTCTTTGTTTTAAACCAAACTTAATAGGAAACATGTCAGACAATTTTTTGCCTATTTTGAATCTGCTGTAGGTTTCATTTAGACACATTCATATTAAAGTTCAAAGTTTCATGGGATATCAAACTGAATGAGAATATTAAACCGGACTTCCCTCGTAACGGAATCATAGACGTTGTTTAAGTCTGTAACTAACTGGTGCGCTGTTTAATTGTATTGGCATTTTTTATCAAGTATTTGAAGAATTCAGAATATATGATGAGTAATTGACCTGTTACATCGAAATCCACACTGATGATCCCCAGTAATGTCCTTTACGTGTGGAGTTAACCTTGGCAGCAGGATGGGGGAATAGAATATTGTATGTCAATGAAAAAAGTGACACGCTTCTATAGTAACGAAGGTGTGTTTTATCACTTTTCTATAAATAAGTACAACGATCGACTCCTTCCAATTCTCAGGCAATTCCTTGTTATTCCAAGTAGAATTAACAGATTTATGGATCTCGGAAATTTGTCCTACACCCTGCTTTAATCAATTCTGCCGGAATTTGATCAGTACCTGCTGATTTGTACCTTTTTAACTTGTCAAAAGCAATCCTAAATTTAAAAAAAAATGGAATTATGCACTGGCTCAGCTGTACCTATTTCTGTGTGCTCAGTATTATTATCACCATGTGCATTCATGATAAAAATTTTTCCTCCGCCAAAATATTGTAGGACTCTGTAACCAAATCACCCTCCTATTATTTACTGTATCAGTGGCAGACTAGTGACCATTCTTAAATTCACTGTTTATTCCTATGCAAGTCTCTGATATTTTCATCTTACTGTTAATTTCAAATATATCACTTTTTCCTTAGCGATATTCATTATATTTTGTCCTGACAGGTTTTCTTGCCACATATCTTATATTTCACATACTACCTACATCCCTTTTGTTTGGATCCCCTAACCACTGCATTTAAGCCTGTTTCCTTTGACTGAAAAATCTCACCACCCTTCATCAAGCCATAGTTCAGGCCGCTTCAATTCATACCGACCTAGACATTTTGTGACTGAAGTCTTCATATTGACTTTAATAATTTCCAAATCCCCTTTTATTTTGTCTTTATTGTGTACATTCTCCGAAACCTCCAACCTGTCTGAGATCTGAATCTAATACTGCCTCCTAACCTCCAGCTCACTTAACTCCTTACATTAAAACTCTCCACACCACACTACTGTGCTGCTTGTTTACTTACTTCCAGGCTTTCCGTAACTTTGCAAATACGAGATAGTAATTAGTATCACAGTGAGCTCCACTGAAATATCGTACATGAGTATACTCGAATGTCTACTCCTATATATCAATATGGTCACTGTTTTTCAGTCTTTCCATCAAGATTGTTCCAGGTGTATTATGAATGTTTCGGCGCGGGAACATCGTGCTTTTAACAACCAGATTCGGGAAAGCTGTGCTCATAATAATTAGATATTCTTACGCGGCAAATTTACTATTCTAAAACCATTATCATTACCATCCTGATGTAAATTCTCGTTCCCAATATTCGGTTTGAAAATATATTTTGCATTAAAATTTCTTAACAGAATTTTCATATAGTAGTTAGGAAAATCATTTAAAACTTGTTTTTATTCCTCATAAAACTCTCATTTTAAACATCACTTTTCTCCCCAGTTCTTGCATCCTCATTCGGAACAATGGTATTATACCAGCGACCGCTCAGAACTATGTATAACATCCTATCGCTAACAAAAGCTACTCTCTTAACTGCTGATCTATTTCGTGTTGTACCAAACATCCTGCACCCACTTCATGATTTTCGTTTACCGTACCATAAAAAAAAATATAACCCCCTGCTCTTATAGTGCTACATTTGTCCCATCTAATCTCCTGTACATCTAATAAATCTAATTTTACATTGCTTACTCTCTGACTACTCTCGTTACGTAAATCTGACTCTTACTGGCTTCTCACAATCCACTTACCAAATTTCATATTCCTTTTCCATAGCTTATTTTTTACCAAATCAGTCCAACGCCGAAACTATTGTAATGCTTCCTAACAAGGTCAATTTTACGGTGAGCGGTTCTTAGCACCCCACACAAACCCCAAGCTGGAGGACTGCCACATGTCGGATGTTCGCTACTGCTTATTCAAAATATTCGCAGCTATGAACCATATTGGTGGTCGTTTCTTCATCCATCCTGGGGAAGGACCATAACGTGGTGACCGGGAACTTCTTGAAATGGAGGTCAATTTTCATATCTCTTAAAACATAGCTCGTAATGTGGTTATTTCAATAAATTTCTATGACGCATTCGCCTTTATAAGGTATAAGCCTACTTCAAAGGAATTAGGAGCAGCATGAGTTTGTCGATTACCCTCAAAACAGAAGACATCACGCTGTAACAACTAACGAAAATGTGTTTAATTTGACAGAACTGGGGAGATCACATCGACTTATCACATGCTATATTGGTGTATTCTTTTTTGATGTTGGCCTTATTCGTGTATTGCCTGTTTGGGGAGAGGCTGTCGAAACAGGTAAGAATAGTTCAGATTCTTCAGATATATTTTAGTGTGTATCTTCCATAGAGTCAATTATTATTATAGTATACTTGGATGACACGTTTGTTTCTTGGACGTAAGTGTATTAATTAATATATAAAAAATAGCAATACGTAATCATCCATGATATCACATTTCAGTCTCTGAACATATTTATCTTGCATAAGTACATCATTCCTCATCCAGAGGAGTCCTACTGACTGTGATGCGTCGTTGTGTGTGATCTAGAAACCTCGTGAATGAGGAGGCCCTGGCCCACTGGGGGCTGTCGCGCCAAAAAAACAAATAAAAGTACATCATTTAAATTACCTAACGTCAATTCACGCAATTCCAAACTGTTATATAAAAGTCAGTCACATGATCATAGTGATGTGCCAGAAATATAGCCAACTGAATATTCTGAACATTGTTGGCATATCCACAACACTTGCCACACAAATTAGTAAGCAACAATCAGTTGTGAGCAACGGAATGTTACATAACTGTCTATTTTTATTCAGCATCGCACAACATATCCGTATGTTGCAGAAAGTAACAACGCCCTCTGTTACTCCTATGCACCGTAGTTGTGGATATATTTAGCAAGACATGCAATGTACGAATGATGTAACACGGAGACATGTTCCATTAACCACTGTTACTGAGAAAAACTAAGAATTAACAATTATGACTCTTATGTTCGTATCTTTGCCTTATTTATACGGTGCATAAAGCGCATGGGCCGAATTATGTTGTCATCTGTGAACTGACTCTACATCTTTCCATCTTATCTCACACACACCACAATATTTGTAAATATACTGAAAAAAAAAGTAATGTTTTGATTTTCTGTACAACTCCATCTAAAACATTTCTCAATCTAAGAGATGAGCAATATATTATCAAATATGTACATAACTCTGCCCGCTATACTTGTCATGTGTTAATAAAAGTCTAATTTCATTGTCAAATTTTAAAAAAAAGTCAAGTAACAAATATCATGAAAATCTTTTGCTGTAGGAGCCGAGTTAGTTCATGACAATATACAGACAGGACAGAGACGGAACTAATGTTTATTCTTCGCAATTCTGCAAACGCGCTTATTAACAAGTGACGTGCATGCAAGCAATAAAATGCTCACGTCTGCGGATGAGCGGAAAATTAAAATCTCGATCCGCATGACGCGAATATTTGCAGGAACTCGAAGAAGAAAGGAATTTTTGGAGTGTCCGGATAAATAGACCCAATACCCAACATTATTTCCGTTCTTTCTAACATCTGCTTCACAATTCCTTACTTTTCGCACAGAAAGTGAACACAAATTAAAAAAGGTACAAAGGGGATTGTAATATTTACGTTCCTTTGGAAGTGTGTGAAAGTTGCTGTCTCATGTTAAATTGAAGGACGTACACTCCGACGCTAATGAGAACGGGATTCTGTGCAGAAAACGTGAAGAATATCGGGAATTAAGAAAGGTGGAAAATATTATATAGGAGAATTGGTCGGCATTCTTAAAAAATGACGTGATAAAATTAGGATGCTATGAAATAATAAAGAAAATTTAAACATCCAACTGGAAAACGTGGATCCAGTCTTTGCTGCTGAGTGTCGCTGCTGTGCCTACCTTATACAAGGTGCGACCTCCCGCGAGGCCCCCTGAGGTCAATACAGCTCAAAATTCGAAAAGGATGTGCTTTCTACTGGCTCCACATCTCGTATCCCACCTCCAGCTGATCATGCTAACCATGTAGCAGTGGACGTGACACCTGCTAACAATTAGGTTCATCTGGCTGGGTTTTGTGACGAAGATTGGAGACCTGGAATAGTTTCCCTTATTTTCCTCTACTATAACAAATTCAAAGGTGAAGCCAACATACTCCCCTGCGTCTATGCACTGCTTATCTCAGCATAATTATTCTAGCAACAGAGGCAACTAGCATGAATTATGTTCATTAATTTTACTAATTTATTAAGTATTCATAACAAAAATATGATGTACGTCACCTGGTGCACCCCAGTGTCTAACACATCCTTCGTGTCTCAGAATTAATTTACCTATTAAGCGATCAAATGTATCATGCAGTATCCCTTCTGGAGGGCACTTTGTGATGATTATTTAATTTTCTACTACACTCTCCATAGATAATTCTTGTCTCCCCTGTATAATGTAATCATGTTGAGCGTTGAAGGAACTCACTATTACTCGGACACATACAATTGCAACAGCTGTCCCTACTGGTTGTATTAAGAGCTGCGAACTCCCCGTCTGGATTTTTGATAATTTAAATTTATAAATCAGGAAAGAAAAGTCTATAACCATATTCAGATATGTAAGTCTAACTGAATTTATGAAAATGTTCCTTATGAAATAGTTCTTGAATTTCCCAGACAACTCCCTTCTCCAGAGGAAACACTATCCATGGCTTCGATATGAATTAGGTCCCAGTTATTGTGTTGTATTGTACTACTTCGTAAAACATTAAATCTCTACACTATGTAGCAATAATTAACGCTGCTTATTGACTGGGAGATATTACTTAAGTAACAAACATGTGCTAATATCAGTGTTATAAAAAATAATTTCGAAAAAATTCCTAATTATTACAGGCTGAAAGCGTAAGAGATGCTGCCTGGAGAATAGACTGGATTGGAGCTCCAGTCCAATTTCAGCGCTCTGTGTGTTTCATCATCGCGGTAGCCAACAAGGAGTTCAGACTGACAGCTGGGAAATTTGTGCCGGTGTGCAACGCGACCATGATGAATGTAAGGATACTCACTTTTCCGAGTATACACTACACAGAGAAAGAAAGTACTGAGTTAGATAATAATACAAAACTTTCCTAATCGCGCCACGCGGCACGCTGATTATTCAGTTCCAGTTTTCTACTTACAAAATAGAGTAGAAGCTCATTTATACAGTTGCGTCAAATTTTACATCCGAATACTACCTGTCACCACAGCCAGACATATTCCGAAATTAAGAATGTAATTACTTCACTAACAATTAAACCGATAATTTCCTCACTGAGTAATATCTTTTAACTACAAAAGACTCTGCTATTTATGCTTAGTTTTAAATATATATTTTTTCGCAATATTAAAAATTGCAGATACGGAACCGGATAAAGTGTTTTGAGCTAGTGATTAAAATGAAAATTAAAAACCTACTTGGATGCATACAAAAATGCACGGGAAAGGAACGTAAAAATAAAGCGCAAAATTGTTAAAACCGGTGAGCAAATATTCGAATATGCAATGAAAGAGATGTCGCCAGGATCATGAAGGCGAATTAAGGTGTACATGGGGAAAACTGATGTAAACAACGTACTGAAATTCATTTGAAGGAAAAACAACTTGATGCACGGTTTATCTTCAGTATATATTTACAGGTGTTTGACGAAATATACCGAAGATAAATTGCGCATCAAGTTGGTTTTTCTCCAAATGAATATATCGAGATTCACGGTCAACAAAACATTTAAAAAATGTGTTGAAAATTAAGGAGGCAATGAGATATCGTGGTTCAGAAATTGCGGGAAATACAGAAGGAGACAAGAAAGGGAAATGCCGTTCTTCGCAGGAGAAGGGAAGGAAACGTATCTACTATTGTTTTGTAAGAATACCAAAGATGGCCAGTGACGTGCGTTAAAAATTCGGCGGAGATGTTTATAAGGAAAGAGCATTCATGCAGCTGTTCACACTGATAAGAATCCAGAACTGAGAAACCCGGAGGGAAATTGATGTAAGATGAAACGTAAGTAGGAAAATAAAATGAGGATAGTATACTATCTTCGAAAGAGGAAAGTAAATGATCTTGATACATACGAATAACAGATTGAGTAAGCTTTATGTCAGACTTAGAATATTTAACACAAAATCGGGAGAGAGAAGTGCAAACTAGCGGATTTAAGAGCAACATCCATAGAGATTTGTACAAGAATATTAGCTATTAATTGTTTCCGTTGTTAAATTGCTGCTGCTGTTTTTTTTTGTTGCCACTGTTGTTAAGATTATTATTAGTATCATCATCAACATCATCATCATCATCATCATCATCATCATCATTGTCATGATCCTAAATTACTAAGGCTCTGAAATTCAGAAGTGTGTACATGCAGCGAATTGCATTTAAATATGTACTAGGTTTAACAGTCAATTGTACATAAATATTTTAACGTTTGTACACGAGGTTTTATGTGATTTCACTTCTGTTACAATTATTGTGTGTGTTTATAGAGACTGTATTTATGCAGGGGTACAGGCACAATTTGAGATAACATTTTTTCCTGGCACTAGAGTTCATGTAGTATATAATTCACAATTTTTTGCTGTACACAAGAAACATTTTCACAGACATTCTAAGTTAAGATGAAACTCCATTAAAAAGTTTAGTCCTCACGACGAAAATCCCAACATGTTACTTTTCTACAAAATCCAAATTATGTCCTAATATCAGACATTCAGGTTCTCGACATTGTAACCTACAGTTTTACAACTTGCACTTTACAACAACACGGCCAGGATTGTTGCTTAGCCACGTGTCCATCTCTTGTTCATAATACGTTTCGAAGGACGCCATGATAGCAGAGGCAAGTGCTCGCATTTTTTGCATAGACGACAGTGGGGGACGAACACCAATAACGGCAACATTGCTTTTCCTGGCTTTATCTACTACATCTAAATTGTTGGTCTGTAAATAATTACCATCAACATTCAACAACAAGTTATTATTCGTCGAAGGCTTAACCAAGTGAACAAAAAATCAAACTATTTAGCCAACATAACAACCTGCATCCAACCGCCTGGATGCAAGCCCAAATTAAGCCCGCCAATGCCCCATCCGTAAAAACCCATTCAGTCTTCTTCTTCGGGTCACAATTAATGGCGGAACGTTTGTTCCAGTAGCACTCACACACATGTCTAGAGTGACTGTTTCCTCTTCTTGCCGACGCTATAGGTGCCAATGGCTTCATGCCCCTCATTATGACCATTTAATGTGCTTGTGCTGCATGAGTGTAATTCCCGTTCAAATTCTTTCTCTGTATCATTAGTAATTAGGTTATCTTAGTTCATGTTCACAGATATCAAAACATTTGTCACATTCTCTGACGTTAAGCTCTTCACACATGGTGACGATTTACTGCTAACCAAAGAGACATTGACCCATGTTAAAGCTCGCCATTTGAGATGTAAATTATAACACAAAGTTAGAATGTTCAGTTGACAAGACAAAGAACAGGCGTAAATTTTAGGTCACGGTGTGAGTCACGAATAAGTGAATTAATGTAAACATAATAATTTACTACAGATAACAAAACTGATGTTTTCAGAGCCCGTAAAAAAATCAATTAAAAATATCGAAAATTATTCCAGGCAATCGCTCCTGTGACATACAGCTTACCGTTGCTCAATGATAAGCTTCCATGTCTCAGTGATGCCTCTCACATCACCAAAATTTCATCAGATCATTTTGGTCACAATTAAGGTGGCTCCTATTAAGAACTAACCCACAATAGGCTCGTTTCCACTGCATAATATGTTACAGCTTCAGGTCACTATATTTTCCACATACCAAACAGACAATTAAATACGTAAATATTCAACATAAAATGAATTAATAGAAACAGTTTAGGAAGAAATAAAAAATTTCGCGGATGAAAATATACACGGCGAATAATAAAAATACATGTATTTAAAAAGCTTTTGGAAGTAATTTAAAATTTTGAAACGAATCTATTTAAAAACCGGTAAAAGAAAGGGTCCAAAGACATGACTCTACAAAATCTCATCTAACACCTCAAGGATAATTAGAAACAGTAGGCCTGATGCTGGGTCAAACGTAAAACGTTCTGCTACTAAACGCTAACTTACAGGTTCCTGATGACTGGTGACTTAGTCAAACTTAAGCAACAAAACTCATTAAAGCAAAGAGTCAAAATTTACACACAACTGACAGAAACCCCCATAATACACATCTATGATCTGCCGGCACAGCAGTCTCATAACAAATTTGGGACCGTTGTTTTTCAAAACTAAAATCTGTATACTTACTTGCGCACTTATATAAAGTTTGTACATTCGACTCCAATACAAAATACACAAACGTACGCAAAATTACCAGCCAGTCGGAATGTGCCACTAATAACCAAATATGAATTCATGAAATGCAAACAAACCGGCACAATTTCAGACACCACACAGGCACTCGCCTTCTTGACTGGCCCAAGTTACGTCACGTCACCCCGTCTTTAAAATTATAACCACATTATTGTTATCACATTTGGGGTAAATTTATAAAGCCAACAATCCATATGACAGAAACACAGAAGCACACCTAGGTCAACAAAAGATGTATCAGTTGTAGTCATAATGTATTCTAATCAAAGAAATCTAGAGTGTTCAACTCCTGCTGTTATCAGTGCAACTAATGCAGTGGCATGATGTTAGAAATTGCCTGCACACTTCTAATCCATTCTGAGAAATTGAAAGCTCTGTAGATAATAACAATACCCATAATACAGCTAAATTATTTACCACGTTCCCTTGAACTCAACTTCCCAAAATTTCACATCGACACAGCGATACTTGCTTCAGCAAAAACACACAAAATTCAGAATTACGGTAATCACTAAACCGTACAGTTCACAAATATATTGTCATATGCACACACTGGGTTGTTAATTATTTAAGGAAATACATCCTACCCGTTCCTAATCAACGAATGATCCTTTATGGGCTAGTTAAAAAAATGTTTCTATGCCGTCTCTAACTCAGTCTGTACATTCAATTAGAAAGAAACTAATTCCTACAAACTCGGTGAATGAATTCCTAAAATTCTTAAAGAACAAATTCATATGTACTTAATTGTAGATTCTATAGAGTTATATTTGTTCTTAGGGTAGGTTGAAAGAAAGTATCTTCGAATCTTCCTGAATTCACAATCCATATAACATACAATTTACACACGCCAGTTCCTCTACTACAAACCCTCAAAGAATGGAGCAAATATATTTAAAAAAAACAGGATTAGCAGTCGCATACCTATCAGTGCACTAATATATGACGCGTTAACTCGCATTCTTGTAATTTCCAGCTTATGGTTTTAGAAATGCTTCAACAAATATCATCCAGCGCTAACAGCTACATCCATCGTTTTCAAATCAATATATGCTCCAGAGACTGATTCTGTCTTCATCATCCGGTTTGATATGAGCAAACGTCCACGATAATAGGATGATTCTTGATAAGTTCCAGCGCGGGACTCGTAGCAAGACGTAATCCGCGGCCTGGTGCTGACAAATAATCCGTTGAGACTGGACGTCTAGTCATGCCATAACCTTGGAGATGGAGGCGGAGTTCGTCTCTTAAATGTTGCACGACTTAAGCAATAAAATTGCGCGGCTCTCAGCCCGAGGAGGTTTCAGTTAATTCTGTCTACCTAAACGCGACAAAACATAATATACGGGCATACTACAAAAAATTTTTTTTTTTACCGCGTCCGGATGACGATAGCTCTGTACCAAGTAACTGTATAAACCTTCAGTATTTTCGTTTAGAAGCAACTTAATATGGCGAAAGACTGTACAGACCTTTGTGTACGCAAACTAACTGCGAATAATACTAAGTTATAATTTCAACTGGTGCTCAGGAAAGTGCTTTGAACTAAGACAGAGGAAATAACAGAAGTCTGGAATTTAAAAATGCTTCGGATTTGGCAGAAGTATCAATTTAACACAGGTTACAGAAAACGGTCCTTCAGAATAACAAGTTTAGTATTCTTACTCAGCTCCTTCCTCCAAACAAACGAGAAGGACTTATTTCATACTGGCCCATCACCAATTACTTCACGGCTCAAGAACTCCATGACTCATTATCATCCTAAACTGCATGATTTCAGACAATTTTAATGTTGTTACACGGTACATTAATATTAATGTATTTATTTATGTTTTACAAAAATTACATAATTAATAAATTCGAAATTTTTACTGTTCAACATTTTACATTACCTAAACATCGTGCAGCCGATTCCAGTTGGCGCGCGGTCTAAGGCGTGGGTCTGAGGCCGCTCGTTTGCTCAGATTGTGGGTTCGAAACCCACCAGGAGCATGGATGTTGTGTGTTGTAAGGTAGTGGTCACCGCGATGAGCTTATCACTCGCCCTAAATCAAAGCCCATTATGAGCGACAAGCACCAGGTAAGGGGAAATCAGAAACACATACAGAATTTTTAATGGGTACAAATTACGAAAAAGACGTATTGGAAGATGCAGCCGTATATAAGAATGTAACATGAAAGAGCAACTTAAGAAGAAGGTCAGGGTGTGAACCGGAAGATTCTGCTTCAGTATAGATTGCAACTCTATACTATTGTCTAAAGGCAAATATCTCCCTCATGCATATGAGATATTCTTCAATATATGAAGAAAAATTAAAGGATTCTTCTCTGAAGATCTTCATTGTCATTAAAAATCGGTATTTGTCAAAATAAATGTCTTATAATTCTCATTTCTATACATGCAAAATCATCTTTTGACAGCTGCAAATGTTTACCATTTTCAGGTTTAGACCTTTGTTTTTTAACACAAGGTAATTCATTTTTGTCCGCAGATTATAAGTGAGGCAGTGTCATTCTTCATGTTCCTTCTCCAAGTGAAGGACAAGAAGAGCAACAAAAAAGAGGGAAAATAATACATATTACTAATCCTTCACCAGTCATGTAGCACTAACTGCTACTGTTTATAAAATTGGTGCTTCACGTCCATTCAAGTAAAATAAATAATATATAGCAGAAAAGATAAATTCTGCACGAGGTGCGAGCCATAATTTTCAATACTGGTGCAAGAAGACATAACTTAATACAATGCATCTGTGTGCCTGGTTAATTTAGAATTATTGTGGATCGTGTCCCTGTATACAGCGCGGAAAATTCTGTCCCACTGATGTTTCCATGTAAGTGTGCTTGTTTTGACTGCGTTTTACGATCGCCGAAGACAAGCGAAGTGGAATACCTTAAGAAACATACGATTTTCACCAAATCCTGTTTAAAAATTCAAAAGCTGCCTCTCACGCTCAAGACATGTTAAAAATATTTCGAATAGTCCATAAGTACACAACACGTAAACTCTTCATGGAACTCGGGCTTCAGAAAGGAGACAAACCACCGGCTGAGGATTTTAAATGTTCAAGCCCCCATCGTCAAGTCGCGCTGACGAAAATATACAAAAAGCGTGTCAAGCAATCCATGAGACACGCTCCATGCGATAAAAGATGGCCTAAAGCGTTTGATGGAAAATGCCAGGGGAAAAGGCTCACACGTATGTAGCTCTTAGGAAATGGCTTCTGCATCACGACAAGGTAACAGCACGTACGGCTACGTGAATGCTAGATGGCGGTGGTCCTACACACTCCACCATAACTACTTCTGACGTTTTCTTATTCCCAAATATGAAAATACAGCTAAATGGAAAAACTGTGTTTATTACAAAGGCCAAATACTAATCACACGCGTTGTTTAGACAGCGTTACGAAACGTAAGGTCTGCTGATGGTCCTAACAGTAAGACAGGTGGCAGGCACGATGTGTAAACTGCAAAGAGGCGTATTTTTAAGGGAGATTTTGCAGACCAGTAACTACTCTGTTCCGTTTTGTTGTACTGCTCCGGTCCGGAAACTAGGCTCGCACCTCATATCTCCCCTGACTTACGGGAAGTACAAACTACGTGCACCATTCCTCCATTGTCTCCAGAAGTACAACAGTACAAGAAATCATAACACAAAATCGACAAAATGTTTGCCACCTTCCTCTTTT
>Ga0123353_10005735_pt1 | contig 16373 bp, 10 predicted proteins | sample TergutLab28metaG_3_FD_92763 | JGI IMG/M metagenome (GOLD analysis project Ga0123353, IMG submission 92763) | Labiotermes labralis P3 segment gut microbial communities from Petit-Saut dam, French Guiana - Lab288 P3 | ecosystem: Host-associated > Arthropoda: Insects > Digestive system > Gut ... | reverse complement strand
CCAGAAATTAACATGCCATTTTTCAGTCTTATCGCATTCCGTGGAGCAGAATACAGTAGTCAGTAGTCAGGAGTCAGAATAGTGCTACCGTACCATTCGACTCTGGCAGTTCCTTACCGCATGCGACTCCTGACTCCTGACTCCTGACTTCTGACTACTTCCTTGCTCCAGAATGGGAAAGGGAAAAGTTGACCAATTATTTTCTGGCGAAAGCCTTAGCCTTGATTTTAGGGACGATCACAACGAAAAACTCAAAAATACACAGATGGTCTTTTCGGAGATTTACCTCTTCACGTTTCTATGATTTCCGTGGCGGCTGTCCGCAAAAAAAGCCTATCGACCCCGACTGCTAATAGTCGGTCTTTTCGGTCCCCTCGACGAAAAGTATCCTTGGCGACAAGGACAACGAGTTCGTGACGGGCTTTCTCGGAGAGTTTGGCGCGGGCACGACAAAAATTGCTCGTATTCGTATCGGGCAGCCCCTTGCCGGTGGCATTGCAGAAACCGGTTTCAGTTTGCATGGCTGCAAATTTGCTCCCCGGCTGGTCAACATTGTTGCACGAGGGTTTTTGTGATACAATGTCACCCTCGCCCGGTGGTTGGAAGGGGGATTGGAGGAAAAACATTGGGGAAGGAGTTAGAAGGGAATGCTAAGGAACTGTCCCCTAATAATATCGGCATTTCATTTGGCTTCCCTCTATTATCGCAGGGTAATGCCGCAACAATTTATGGATTTAATAAAGGGACTGTTTCTAACAGAGCCGTAATCGTTAGATTGCGTTTTACATCTTATTCCGCCTCTGCCGTTTTCGCTTCGTTTCTTCTTCAGGAATCATCGTCGGCTTTTCTGTCAACTTTTGATACATTTCCATCAATGCCGCCACAATAGCAGGTTCGCTCATATCTTGCTTGAATTTGTACAATTTCATAACCGCTCGATCAAGGGCTTGGTGGGCTTTCAATAATTCCGACGGCATTGTCAATGGATCATATAAATCGGCAAGACTGCTGTTGGGAAACTGCGCCCTTGCGTCCAATACCGCTTGCGCTAATGTTTCGATATTCTTCTTCTGCTCGTCCGTAGCGTCCGTCCAGGGGAAATTGTTGTAAACAACGTCTTTGGAGTAACGGTAGTCCGTTCGTAATCGCCCGCAAACGGCACGAGTCCATGCCATGTGAACGTTAGACGTTAAAATACCGAAGTAGTACAAGGTGGCGTTGGGGATAATTTGAACAGCGTCATTGACAATGACATCAGGCGACATAAAGCCAATAGGAATGTATTGTCTTCGTTCGGATGAAACACGGGGGATAATGATATAGTTGTTGCTTGTTGGTTGTCTTACCTCTTGAAACAATGTTGGCATGGTTGCACTGGCGCGTGTCGCTCTCTTTTTACTTGCAAGCCTGAACTCCCGCACTTTTTCAATTCGTTTAATGATATGAGGCATCTGCTTTAATTCAGATGGATCAGCACCGACAAGCCATAAACAATACCGAACAATGTTGTTGATATACTCTTCGGCACCATAAATCCTTTTTATGTATTTTTGAGATTGCGGTTCTTTTACAATAAAATCCTCATACTCTCCTGCTTCGATAAATAGATGTCCACCATCCGTAGGCTTATTGCCGTAAACCATTTCGGGAACGTCGCATAATGCGTTACTTCTGCTCTCTACCAAAACCTCTGGGGCATCGACAAGATAGGGATTGATATTTTGTGCTACGGATTTTTCATTGCCCTCATAAATTACTTTTTCTTTGCGCCTCGACAAAGAAAACCCGATGATGACACAATGCACTGCCGCCTTGCCTTTTGCCTCGTTGCTCCACTTAAACGTTCGATAGGCAAAATCAATATGGATGCCAAACATTCCAAAAAGCGGTTGCCAAACAGCGGCAACCTGTTCGCCTTGCGTGATAGAATTAGTCGAAACAAAGGCGGTGCGAATTTGTGTTCCGACCATAATTTTCGACGCTTTGTAATACCATGCCGCCACGTAGTCGATCTTACCGGCAGTTTTCAATGGCTTACCACTTGCATCAAGATACACAGACAGAATATCGTTTTTCTGCCGTTCCTTCTGAAAAGAATACCCCACATACGGCGGATTGCTAATGATGTACGACAACTCCTCTTTCGGCACTACACTTTCCCAATCAATCCGCAGAGCATTGCCATGTACAATTGTTGCACATTGCATCAATGGCAGTCTGGCATAATACTGACCAAACTGTTCCGATACTTTGATGTTCATCTGATGATCCACAAGCCACATTCCAACGGTGGCAACTTGACATGGAAAATCTTCAATCTCAATGCCGTAAAACTGTTCGATATTCACTTTGAGCATTGTCGAAATGTCAAGCACTTTTTGGCGAGAGCTGACTTTCATCTTCAGTATCTCCAATTCGAGTAACCGTAATTCTCTGTACGTGAGCATTAGGAAGTTACCACATCCGCAGGCGGGATCAAGAAATTTTAGCGATGCAATTTTTTCATGAAATTTGTCGAGAGCGGCAGGTGTTGCCTTTACCTTGTTAAACTCCGCCCACAAGTCGTCCAAAAAAAGCGGATTCAACAACTTCAAAATGTTCTCTTCATCCGTGTAATGTGCACCAAGTTCCCGACGCAAATCCTTTTTCATCACGCCCTGAAACATTGCCCCGAAAATGGCAGGCGAAATACTGCTCCAATCAAAATTGCGACACTCAATAAGAAGTTTCCGCATCTTCTCATTGAAATCCGCATTGGGAAGAATTTTGTCAAAAAGCGTGCCGTTGATATAGCGGAACTGCTTTAACTCGTTTGACAGCAGTGTTTTCTTTGCTCGAATGTCTTCCGGCATGTTAAGAATTTCAAACAAGTCGGTTATCCGGTGCGAAAGATCGCTGCCGTCTTCTTTGGAATCGACAATGTAATTGTAAAAAATCCCTTGGGGAAATATCCCTGTGTCGCCAGCGAACAAACAAAATAACAGACGAGTAAGATAAATTTCGAGATTGTGTCCCTCGTAACCGTGTTCTAGCAATTCATCGTGGAGCAGTGCCATTCTTTCGGCGGCTCGGACATTGACTTCGAGTTGGTCTTCTCGTTCCTGATCCCGCTGGGCAGTGTAACCCGCCAATGTCGCAAACCGTTTGACATGTTTATGTAAATCTTTCGTCTTGAATTGCGTCTTCTTGCCGGTAGTCCGATTGTAGTGAACGATATGTTCAAAGTCGCTGACCATAAGGAGTTCCGGCATTTCATCAGCAGAAAGATGGACGATATAATCTTTGAGTTGTTTGTACGCCTCGTTCAAATCTTTGCCTTTGGACTTCATTTCGATGGCGATTTTCTTCGGCATAAAATAGTCCATGAATCCGCGACTCTCGTCTCGCGCGGCGGGATTTTCAAAGCGTCCGACGGCGGCGGCATCGTCTATGCCGAAGATGGCAAGAAAATCTCGCACGAACATTTGTGCTTCGGATTTTTCATTCTTTGCGTCTTTCCAGCGAATGGCAAAGGCAAGAGCGTTCGATTGTATGGTGTCCCAAGTGAGCATGATGACCATTTTAACATGTTTCGGAAGTTTTTGTGAAGCAACTTGTTGCGATTGGCGACGCTCGCCAAAATCGTTGCATCTTGTCCCCCTCGTCCGATACACCGTTCTGAAGCGAAAAGCGTATTACTTGTTCCATCCGAGATCGCCCCGAAAGTGGTCTCGCGGAGTTTGTTTGCGTTAGCAATATTGGCACCGGTTCCCTCGTAACCAGCAGCGGCGACCCCGCGAGTTTTTGGGAATTTTCCAAACAGGGCGGCGTATTCGACGTTTTATGACCCTTGTACCGTTTTTACGGACTCTTCCGAACAATCTTTGAAAAAGTCTCCTGGTTTCGCTGTACAACCTGTGCTAACACATGGTACAATGTCGCAGGAACCCGTTCCCCTTTCAATGGAGTTGATCCATGATGAACATTCTCTTTGCCAGTAGTGAAGCGACCCCCTTTGCACGCACCGGTGGACTGGCGGACGTCTGTGCGTCGCTTCCCGTGGCTCTCGAACGACTCGGACAAAACGTGATCGTTGTCATTCCTGCTTACCGGTCGGTCTTCAACTACTCTCCGAAAGACACCGGCATTCGTTTTCCCGTCCCCGTCGGCGAGAAGACCATCCAGGCAAAGATTTGGAAAGGCACCATTCCCGAAAGCAATGTGCCAATTTATTTTGTCCAGCAGGACGATTACTTCAATCGCAAAGAACTGTACACCGAGAATGGCGGTGACTACGCCGACAATTGCGAGCGGTTCGTCTTTTTCAGTCGGGCAGTGATGGAAATGATCTCGGTCATGAATCTCAACGTCGATATCCTCCACTCGAACGACTGGCAAACAGGAATCGTCCCGGCAATGCAGTCGATTTTGTACCACAAGAAACCGGCTTACCAACACATCGCGACGGTTCACACCATTCACAATTTGGCGTATCAAGGGATTTTCTGGCACTGGGATTTGCCCTTGACGGGAATCGGTTGGGAACATTTTACCTTCGACGAATTGGAGTTTTACGGCAAGTTGAATCTGATGAAAGCGGGCGTGATGTGTGCGGATGGCATTACGACGGTCAGTCCTCAATATGCGTTGGAAATCCAGTCTCCCGCGTTTGGTTATGGATTGGAAACGGCATTGCAATATCGCAGTCCGATGCTACGGGGAATCCTGAACGGGGTTTGTACGGAACGATGGAATCCCGCCACCGATCCTTTCATTGCCGTTTCATACAATGCCGACGATGTCTTTGCAAAGAAACCGGCGTGTAAGCACGATCTTCAAATGACACTGGGGTTGGCTCCGCTGGGCAATGTCCCCCTTTGCGGGAGCATCAGCCGGCTGGCTCATCAAAAGGGGATCGATTTGATTGCCGAAGTAATTTCGCTTTGGGTGGAAAAGCACGGCGTACAATTTTGTCTCTTGGGCAAAGGTGATCGAGAGTTAGAGGCACGTTTTTCGGCACTTGCCAGTCAGTATCCCGACAACGTGGCGGTGAGGCTTGAGTTTTCGGACGAACTTTCGCACAAAATTGTGGCGGGGGCGGACTTGTTCCTGATGCCCAGCCGATACGAGCCTTGCGGATTGACGCAGATGTACAGTCAGATTTACGGGACGGTGCCGCTGGCTTGTGAGACGGGCGGACTGGCAGATACAATCGTGAATGCATATAACGAAACTCTGGAAAACAACACGGCAACAGGCTTCTTGATGTCCTCCGATGATCTCCACAGTTTGAACTCGACGCTCTGGCGGGCATTGAACATGTATTGGAATGAAAAGGACACGTGGAATCAACTCGTTCAAAATGGAATGCGCCAGGACTGGTCGTGGGCAAAGAGTGCCATCGAGTATCTGCGGTTCTATGAAAAATTGAAGAAGTAGGAGGTAGAAGGTAGAAGGTAGGAGGTAGAAGGTAGGAGGTAGAAGGTAGGAGGTAGAATGGTGCTACCGCACCGTTTGATGATGGACTTGCCATACCGCATGCGACTTCTAACTTCTGACTTCTGACTTCTCGGTGGGTAGAAAACTTTCCAGCGAAAGCCTCACACATATCTTTTCATCACCGCATCGACGAATCGCGGACAGAGGCGGTTCAGTGTATCGAGGAGAACTGCGGGAAAGTACGGAATGATTTTTCGTTTCCCCTGCTTCATTGCCCGGACGATACGTGTTGCCACGTACTCCGAAGTGACCGGTCTGTGCGTTGGCATGGTGGGTGCGCTGGTCGATTGATACAACACGTCGAAAAACTCCGTCTGCGTCGTGACGGGACAAACGAGTAGCACATCAATCCCGTACTGAGAAAACTCGGCACGCATCGACTCGGACAAACCGGAAACAGCAAACTTTGCGGCACCATACACGCCGTAGTGCGGCACTCCACGCAAACCAACAATGGAACTCAAATTCACCACCATCGGTTCGGTGCCACGTTTCAGGTGCGGCAGCGCAAGTTGCGTAAGCTCGAAGAGAGCGAAAAAATTGACCTCAAAAACATGACGCAACGTTTCCTGCGTGGAGTCTTCAAACAACGCAGTTGCCCCGACACCCGCATTATTGATCAAAATGTCCAGTCCGCCGAGTTGTTCGGTTGCTACTTGGACTGCCCGCTGGCGCACTGCGGGATCGGTAATATCGCCGTCAACCAGAACAATGTTTCGGTCGCCCCCGAACTGTTCGTGAATTTGTCTGGCAATTTCTTGGAGTCGCTCTTTCCGGCGGGCAAGCAGAACGAGAGAGGCTCCCTCTTGTGCCAACATGGGAACCAGTGCCGCACCAATGCCCGAAGAGGCACCCGTCAATAAAATTCGTTTGTCGTGGAGGGAACGTCGCATCGGTGGAAGTGGAATAGAGGAGTCAGTAGTCAGGAGTCAGTAGTCAGGAGTCAGGAGACGCAGGTACTACACCGTTTCGAAATTGGTATTGCTTTTGTTTCGCACGCCGAATGTTTTAGCCCGACAACGAGAGGGCGGCTGAATGGGGGCGTAGCCGAAAAATGATCCGCTCCGGGTCTACTACCACATCCCTTCACGCATGCGCCACAGCGAAGGGGTCAACAACCCCGAAGCGCGAATCGTGATCGTTTTCGTGGTTTCTGTAAAGTGCGAAACAGCATAAGCACGCGCCAGCGGACTCGTATCCGCCGCCGCAAGTTTCAGTCGCACAAAACGATTGGCATCTCCCGCCGAGGCAATGACCTGCCCCAGTTCGTGAGCGGAATAGATCAAGAACAAATCGTCCACCGGCTTGGCTTCATTCGTTCCGGCAATCGCCGCAGCCAGTGCCGTTGTCTCCCCTTGCCCAATGGCAAAACAAACAATATCATCACGGACACCGAGGATCAACCGAGTTTCCCTTGCGGCAAGGTTGGGCGGAATCAAACTTTGAATGAATGGGTTCTTGATAAAATCGCCCACGCGAAACACCACACTCGTCAAACGAAAACCTTCCCACTCGGCATAGTCTTTCTGCACACTCTTCGCGTACAAGTCGGGAAACTCTGTTTTCATCTCCTCAAAAATGGCATCAAACGCCCGCCCGAATCGCTCCCCTTCGGCAATGCGATAGGCGACCAACATGCCATGCTCTTGTGAGAAGGTCGATGCCTCGTCAAATTTGCCGCTGCGCACCGCGCCGATCAAGCCCCAATAATAGGTCGCGCCAATGCGTCGAAAGAGTGTTTCGAGTTTTTGCGCGTCGGTCATGTTTTTCGTTTCGTCTTCGCCCAGCGTCGACTCGCTCAACGCCAAATCAGGCAACGCCGGTTCGGCAATGTCCAACGTTTCCGGCTGCAAAATTTTCTCCCGCTCTTCCGGCGAAACTTGCGTGAGCCATCCTTCAAGCGGGTTGTTCGGCGCAATGGCAGCGGGGGGTCGCTGCCGTACTTTTGCAGGAGACGGCTTCAATGATTGACGTTCCTCCTCGGTCAAGAGATGCTTGCCGAGGGACTCGTCCAGAATGATTTCGAGTTGTTCTCGTTGCGTTTGGGTGAGGGACATCACAAGATGCGAAGCGAAAATGGCTCCGTCGGGATGATAGAATCCATGCAGCGGACTTGTCGCCTCGCGCCGTTCCTGAAGCAATCGTGCCCGTTCGGTGTTTGGTTTGACGATTTCCCTTTGAACAAAAACATAATCGTTATACTCTTCATCGTAGCAGAAAGTATATTCCAAAAAGTCGGCTTGTTCAGCGAGCGAGCGAATGTACCCGATGCCGAGCCGTGCGAACGCTTTGTCGATTTCCGTTTCGGCTTGGGCGACGGCATTCATTTCGCCGAGCGAGAGTGCTGCCCGTGTGGAGAGAGCAGGCATATTTTGCAAATCGAACCGTGCTGCCATCAAGGCTTCCTGGTCAAGTCCTTGCAGCAACAGTGTCGGATCGTCCGGCAGCGAGTTGAGAAGATTTTCGGGAGCGATAAAAAGCCAGCCGTTGTGCTGCTGAACATACAGCCGTCCGAGGGGCCACCGGAAAAATTCCTGCCGAACCACGGTGCGCCCGTCGGGCAACCGCTCCGCATATTTGTTTTGGAACGATTGACCGATCTTGCTGTCGAGATTCATCGGCGTGAACATGATGGGATAAAAGAGCATGCCATCCGTTTGCAAGACAACCCCCAGCGGCTGCGACGTGTCGAAACCTTGTCCGACGATACGTTCGTAAAGATCGAGTGCCATGTGGAGCAAGACTGGTTCGTCGCGGCTCCCCTTATCGAGCCGAATTTGCTTCGCGACAATTTCGACAACTCGCCGGAACTCATCAAAACTGGCAAAGGAAACGACGATGACCGGTTTGAGTTCGCTGCTCGCACCCGTAAATTGTCCGACGATGTTCATGACCCGTTCCAACGCCCGACCATCGCGCTGAATGATCGGTCCCTGCTGCTGCATGGCGGAACCGACTCGATAGCCCGGTTCGTTGGGATTAGACAATCCGGGAATCCGCTGGAGTTGCCGACGTATCAACTGTGCCGATGCCGATTCGACAAACACCCCCGCGCACAGTCCAAGAAATAACAAAAGGAGAACAATCCGTTGCATCTGACGATCCGTTCGTAAATGGTTTTAACAACGTTTAGTCTAACAAATGGAAGATGTCTTGTCAAACGGGGAAGCAACGGGTACAGGCGAAAATGACGGCATCCTCTTTTTCCGGCGAAATCCTAAAACGCCATCTGCTTCACGTTGAGACCGGGAATCGCTTCGAGTTTGGCGGTCATTTCATTTGCCAAATCTTGTCCGCCGATGAACTCCAGCAGCACCAGCCCACTCGGATTACAAGCCCCTTCGGTGGCTCCATGCAACCCGACCCGTGTGGAAATATAGCACCCATACTCGCAGAAAATGCTCTGCGCTTCTTTCGAGTTCTCCGCAAAATTGGTAACCTTCACCCCTAAAATGATTTGTTTGCTCATCGCAATATTCCTGTTTGTTTGAGTGGACGACTTCCGCCGCGTTGTGTCCACCCATTGTAAGCAAAATCTATGGAGAGTCAAGACTCGCGGCAAAGCATCGCAACAAGGCGGTTTCGTTGGAGCAGTTCAAGGATTGCATTTTTATTTTTTCCTCATCCATTTTTTCTTCGTTTCTTCAGGAATCATCGTCGGTTGCACCGTCAGTTGTTGGTACATTTCCATGAGTACGGCAACGATAGCGGGTTCGTTCATGTCTTGCTTGAACTTGTACAATTTCATCACCGCACGGTCAAGAGTTTGGTGCGCTTTCAATAGTTCCGACGGCATTGTCAGGGGATCGTACAAGTCGGCGAGACTGCTATCGGGGAATTGTGCCCGTGTATCGAGAATGGCTTGTGCCAGTGTTGCAATCGTCTCCTTTTGTTTGTCCGTTGCGTCTGCCCAGGGGAAATTGTTGTAAACGATCTCTTGTCGCTCAAAAGAGGGGGCTGATAAAATCCTCTCGGCACTGGGTTGCGTTGTAGTTTAGACTTTCATAGTATCCTCGCTGACCGCGAAATTTCCCAACCAGTTCGATCATTTTTTGCTGAGCCAACTCCCTTTCCATGGCACTATTTTAGCAGGTTTCATCTCATTTCGCAATCTCTTTTCGCAATGCTTCCGCTTCCGGGGTGGCGATGAGTTGCAACACGCGGTCGATGCGGAAGAGGTCGAAATTGCCCGACTTTTGAATCTCCGTTCGCTTGGCAGCATTCGTCTCGTCTTGGAACCAGCCGTCGATATATTTGACTGCTGCATTGTCGGCGGCGACGAGTCGCCAGCGGGCTTGTGCGGCGGCAATTGCGTCATCGCCGATCAGCGCGTCGAAACATTTCTTCAATGCAGCATCGTCAAGCACGAACGGATCATTGATCGTTTCGACACGGAAATTGTCCAGCCCCCACGATTCGCCGAGCGTCAAGTTGATGGCGTTGTTGCCATACGGACCATCCCGGAAGTTCGTGAAAAACTCTATCGACAGGTCCGATCCCGTGTGCGGAACAACCACGTCAATCGCATACACGGAATCCTTTTCATAACCCAACTTATTCTCCAACATGGCACTAAACCGACCGTGATAAACACCCTTTCCAAAATCGGTGGCACTCGAACTATACAACCATAGCCTGTCACTGATGAACTGCTCAAACCACGCAGGCTTCACGCCGAATTCCAGCGGGAAATCGTCGGGGAAACTTTGCGTTTGCGCGTTCGGATCGTTATTGAAATTCGAGAAGGTCGAAACAATCGGCTTGCTCCCCGAAGTGCCAGCACTCCCGGTAATCTCCATGCCCCAAATGTCGGGACCGAACTCTCGCGGCTGCCCCACCAATCCGTCGATCCCGCCAAGCATCAGCAGGTCAAAGCGAATGCGCACGAAACGATGTTCCGGCAAGTCGGTGAGACGCAAACGCACTCGCTCCGAATGAAACTCTCCCAAAAATGTCTTGTCGATTTTCGGTGGCGTATCCCGCCTGCCCATCGACCACTCCGAGCCGACTGGCTTCTCGAAATCATTTTGATACACCACCGTTCCTTCTGGCAACGGCGGAAGACCGAAATCCTTGACAACAAGTCCGAGCGTCTTCTCGCCAGCACGTTTGACCTCTCCCTGTTGGGCGATGTTCGCCCAATCGAAATCGCCGAGTAGTTCCTGCCTATTGGTCGCTTCGAGCGCGGCAAGTTTCGGCTCCAGTGTGGCGATGTACTCCGTCAAATCACGGTAACGGAATTGACCGACGGGGCACGATGCAAAGTAACGCAACACCGCCACCGCATCGTCCAGTTTATCGGCGGCAAGTCCCTCGCGGTAGAGCCGGTCTTCACTGGTAAAACGAAAACCGTCCATCTGGTTGACATTAGTGATTTTGCGGTATCGCTCCAGCCAGCGAATCTTTTGCGGAATGGGCACCTCTTTCTCGAAGCGGTCGTAGAAACTCCGAATGATGTAATAGACATAGCGTTTGCCGACTTGTGCTGCCTCGTTGGTCACTATCGCATCAATCAGTGCGATCAACACCGGATAATGTTCCGTGATCTCCGAAAACTCGAACGGTTTTGCCGCGGGCACGGCTGCCATTGCCGCAAGCATCGAAAGCTGCGGATCATTGTCGCGGACTCCTTTCAAAAATTTTGCGATAAGTTCGTTCGACCGTTCGGTATCGTTTGTTTTGAGTGCCAGCAATAAGTCCACCACATCCAGTCGCATTTCCGTATTGGGATGCGTCCGTTTCAAGGCGATTCGTTCTTTGAGATCGTCCACCTTGTTCGCCGCCAACGCCCAATCGACAAGATCGGCGGCAGTGGTACGAAAATAACCATTCTCGCCGCCAAGGTCGCCGTAGTCGGCGAGGAAGGGTTGCGTACCGATGACCGGAAGCACAGTGCCCAAAAGTGCTTCATACACAATGACCGGCTCCACTTCGGCATTACGTGCGGCTTCGAAAACTTTGCTGAACACAAAGAGCAAGAGCATTGAATTCTCCCGCGAGAGACTGCCGCCTCCTTCTATCATTGGAAAACCCGTCGCGAAGACGTTGCGGAAAACCTGCATCACCGGACCGGGGGCAAGTGCCACTCCTTCGGAAAGTTGTTCGGCAATTCGGTGCCGTTGTGTGTCCAGACTTCGTGTCAAATATCCCTGAACCGGCATCAGGATTCTCTCAAAGACCGACGCCTCGAAATCGGGTTGGAACTTCCGGTTAAACTCTTCAGGAGCATGTCGTCTAACGTCGAACAGAAACGATTGGACGGGTGTTGCATGTCCGGTCAACTGAATACGGCGGTCTTCTTGCATATCGTTGGAAATCCGTCCGACCAAACGCCCGACGAAATGGAACAACGTTTCCGCGTCGACACGTACTTCCGGTTTTGCCATCAAGGCTTCATCGGCAAACGTTCTTTTGAGGAGACTCCAGAAGCCGAGATAAATCTGCTGATTGATCTCCCCTGTCGCTTTATCGCTCTTTGCCCATTCGGCACAGCGGCGAAGGAGTGACTCCACCGCAGTACGGTCGCCATCAATCAATCGGCAACTAGTCAGGACAATCAGCACGCTCGGTTCATCGGGAGCGGCTTTTTCCAGTGCTTCCAGTTGCTTTTTGGCGGCGGCATAGCGGTCGGGATTCTCCTTTGCAACGATGACGAGTGCATCGACCAATCGAATTCCCGCCAACTGTCCTTCGGGAACAGGCACATCGTCGGTCGTTGCTGCTGCGGGGTCAACGTGATCGGTACGCCGACGAATAAGTTTGAACCATTGAAAGACCGTCGATGCGGCACCGGCATCGTTCTTTTCCGGCGGCAAACTGACCGGAAGAATATAACCCCCCAGCGTCATCGGTAGGGCGGTTTTAACGTCGATTTCGTTCGTTGTTTGTGCCATCCCGGGAATGAGCCGTTCCAGATTTGCGACAAAGTCCGTCGTGGAGACTTTCGATTCGAGTCCCTTCGCGAGCGCATCGAGCGCATTGAGCCGATAATTCTGCCGTTCTCTCATGGCTCTGACCCACGGTTGTCCGTCGTACATTTCGCGGTAGATCATCATCAGGTCGAACGCCGCCTCCGACTCGAGCAACGCCTGACTCATCGTCAGGGCACTTTCCTGAAGTTCGTAAGCACTATAATAGCGGTTGCCCGCCTGATATTGTCCATTCGCATCGCACAGCCTCAGGTAGTGGAAACTCTCCCGCAGTTTGTTCAGTGCCAAGTCACGTCCCGCGCCAGCCCGACCAGTCTTGGCGTAGAGTCTGAAAAGCGGTTTGACGATAATATTTTCCGCATATCTGCCCATCCACGGCTGGTTGGTGCTGGAGCTTTTCAGTTGTTCCTCGAACAACGTGATGGCAAGTTCCACCGCCTCGGGATGATTGTCCAGTTTCGCAAGTTCCAGACCAAGAACGAGTCCGGTGGTCTCCCCCCGTATGGATTGAATCGCTTGTTGACGCGGGTCTTGACCCCCGCTCCCCTCTTTCCAAACGGCTTCGATGAGTGTGACGGCGGCTTCGGCATTGCCGAGACGTATCTCATTCATTGCCAGGGCAAGCCGGGCGTTGCGATAGAGATTTTTGTCCCGCTTGTTTTCGTCCATCGCTTCGTGATCTTCGACCACTTGTTGGAAATCCTTTCGCGTGTCCTCAAGCAATGTTTTATTGGCGACAAGATCGAAAAAGGTAGTGGCAACGCACCAGCATCTGTCCATCGACCAACTATACACCGAGAACGGACTCGTCATTGATTGTTGTTGATTGTTCTCTACAGTCGGTTCACGCGGGGAGACCGCATCGAGTATCACTTCACGGAACATGGGGTAAGCCTCTGGAGTGGCGTTCGAAGCCATCGAACGAACAAAGTTGGCACGTCCCTGCCGGCGTTCGTCATCGCTGGCTCCTTCCATTGCCCAGATGTAATCCAAAAGTTCTTTGGTGGCATCTTTGTGTGTTCGTTGCCACTCCGTCATTCGGGAAGAGATTTGGGAGAACTGCTGGGCAATACGCTGCGGCGGTATCGTTTTCAAGATCGCGATCAACTGCGGAATCTGATTGGAGTTGCGGAAATTCTGCTCATACTGATAGAAGTTCTGGAGGATCTGCTCGGGATTCTTGGAAAAGGCTTTGATCGTCCACTCTGCCGCTTCTTCGTTCATTCCGAGATTGCGGAGCAGGTTGGCATAGACTTGCATCTTGGCAGCGTCGTCGGGCATCTTTTCGCCGATTTCGATGGCAATTTTTTTCGCATCGTCTTTGCGTCCCGCTTTGTTGTAGATGTCCGCCAGTGCCGTCATGATGTCGATGGAGCCGGGTGAACTTTTCCACTGCGCCTCGATCTGTTCGACGATTTCCGTGAGTTTGCCATGCTGCTGGAGAATATCGAGCGTGGCATCGCGGACAACTCGTGCATAATCGTTTCGGGTACTGGTTGCCGCATTGCGCACTGCCGAGGAACGGAATAGTCTCAGCGCAAATTGAACCGTGCGCTCTTTGTTGGCGTCACCTCGGAGTTCATTGAGGAGTTCATACTGTGTCTGCAAATCGGTCACTGTCACCAACATGCGGTCGCGGATTTTATCGGCTTCTTCGTTGCGACTGAGCAGACGAAGAGCCTGCCGCAGGTCTTTCATTTCGGCTCCGTTCAACTGAAACCGCAGCAAACGATCCGCCGCCGTTTCCACACGTTTTCTCATCTCCGCATTCCCCACGTGACCCGGGAACAATTTCAGCACCACCTGCTCCCTGTAGCGAATGTCGCCTGAAGCCGTGAGTGGGAGTGCATCAAGATATTCCACCGCTTTGAGCATGTCTCCCTTCTGTCGATGGAGCAGAGCAAGGGCAAGCGTTTTGCGGAAGTCGGGTTGTTCCCCCTTCTCTGAAAGTTCCTTTGCCTCGTCTTCGAGTTTGATGATCTCTGCGTCGATGTTGAGTTCGTTTGGTTGAGCGACGGGACTACGTAAGCCGACAGTGATTCCGCCGCCGGGCATTTGAGGAAATGTGCCTTGTGCAGCGAGCATTGTCCGAAACGATTCGATGCGAGTCTTGTCGCTGGCGGTGCCGCTTTGTGCTTTTGTATTGAGATAGGCTTCAAAGCGCGAAAAGAGAGATGGCGTGGGTGTAGCTGTCTCGTTTATCTGCGCGAAAGCGTGCGTGGAAACAAGGAAAGAGAGAATGAAAAGAGTCAAAAGAAGGACAGTATTTCTCATGGCAATTTGCTTAGTGAAAGAGGAAGAAGGACACAAAAGCATCCCCGCCATTCTAGCCGCTCGGCTGGGGCAAAGCAAGGGAGTTGCCCACGTCTCCACACGAGTTGCGTTGTTATTGTCGCAAACGTACATGGTTGAAGACACGGGAAAGAAAATGGGACGTATTCGCATGAAACGAATAGCCCGGATAATTCGGAACTGTCCAGGAATATTTGAATTCGCGTGGCTCCATAGCAACTGGTGTCTCCGTAGCCGACATCATCGGAGAGAATAATCGCCTTTTTTGTCTTGCCCCGATTTCAATGTTATTTTACCAGAAATTAGGGTTGACGGATCCGGTAAAGCCGCTAATATGGAGGCAATGAATGGCGGTGCATTAATCGGAGATACGATTACCACCGCACACAGAGAAATCCAAACACTAATCTTTCTACCAGAAAATTACTAACTTTATGAACCAGAAAGCAAAATATAAAATCGTGGACTACACGCAAGTCGAAGGCGTTGTTTGTCCTTGTGGTATTGCACGCCGTGGACTTTACGATGTCGAAGAATTTCCGGGGACGATCCACCGGACGGATATTGATCGGGCGGCAAAGCCGCATTTTCACAAGAAATTGACCGAGACCTATTATATTGTTTCCTGCGAACCGGGAGCAGCCATCATCCTGGACGGCGACCGGATCGAACTCCGAGAGGAAATGGCAATTTACATTCCACCCGGAACTGTTCACCATATCGACGGCAAGGCGAAAATTTTCAATGTTGTCTTGCCGAAGTTTGATCCGACAGATGAATTTGTCGTGGAGGACGAATAAGAAAAATCGTTTTTCCACTATCCCATGTTTCCTTTAACACTGTTTCCTTTAACCCTTTATGATGACCATGAACAGACGAAAATTCCTAAAGAATAGTACAAACACAACCTTGGCACTCGGTGCGGGGCTTACGTTGCTTCGTAATCCTGCTTCCGTGTCCGCTGCCCCGGCAAACAACAAAATTAATGTTGCCTTGATCGGTGCGGGTGGACGTGGACGCGACTTGACCCGTTGGTTTTTGAGCCGAACCGAGCAGGACATCAATTTCCTCACGGTTTGCGATCCGCAAAGAGCCAGAGCGGAACAGGCGGCAAAAATTGTGGCGGAGGCACCGTCGCAACAGGAGCCGAAAATCGTTAGCGATTTGCGGACAGTCTTGGACGATCCCAAGGTCGAGACCATTGTCAATGCCACGCCGGATCACTGGCATGCGCTCAGTACGATCTGGGCTTGTCAGGCAGGTAAGGATATGCTCATAGAAAAGCCCGCCTCACACTCTGCTTGGGAAGGGCAAAAAATGGTCGATGCCGCGAGAAAATACAAACGGATCGTCCAGCATGGGACGCAGACACGGAGTGCCGCTTACGCAAAGGCTGCAAAACAATACATTGCAGACGGCAAATTGGGAAAAATTCACCTCTGTCGGGTTTTCAGCATGAAAAAAGAGGGGGACAATTTCACAATGGCTCCACCTGCCGATGTCCCTGATGGTATCGACTGGGACCTCTGGCTCGGACCAGTTCCGATGCGCCCCTTTTCGCCGACATACCTGACTTCAAACTGTCGTATCCACACTTGGGACTTTTGTTCCGGCGATATGATCTCCGATGGCATCCACCAAATCGATATGGCTCGGTGGGTACTCGGTCTCGAT